>CEVF01153464.1_pt1 | contig 81372 bp, 59 predicted proteins | sample 356441 | NCBI WGS metagenome assembly CEVF01 (sample SAMEA2622765, study PRJEB7988) | marine metagenome | biome: marine biome (ENVO:00000447); feature: surface water layer (ENVO:00002042); material: "saline water (ENVO:00002010), including plankton (ENVO:xxxxxxxx)" | depth 5 m | reverse complement strand
TTGTGGAAGAGGCTTCCAAAGCCGGTATAAAAGATTTTATCGTCCGCTCCAATCTCACCATTATTTTGGCCAACAAAAAATACCACGACCTCCCAGAGTTCTTTAAAAAACACAATGTGCACGTGGTATCGTCCATGCCACATTATACCCGTGGGAAAACGGATAAGCAACGTGGTGACGGGGTTTTTGATAAATCCATAAAGGCATTACAAATGCTCAACAAAATTGGGTACGGAATGCCGGACAGCGATTTACGGTTGGATTTGGTCTACAACCCTTCGGGGGCATTTTTGCCCACTGATCAAGCAGCCATGGAACGGGATTTCAAAAAAGCGTTGAAAGAGGATTTTGACATCGATTTCCACAACCTTTTTGCTATAACCAATTTGCCCATTTCACGGTTTTTGGACTACCTCATCGCTTCGGACAATTATGAAGACTATATGTACTCCTTGGTAGAGGCCTATAACCCTGCCGCAGTGGAAAATGTGATGTGCACCAACACGATTTCCGTAAGTTGGGACGGTTGGCTCTACGATTGTGATTTTAACCAAATGTTGGATTTAAAAGTGGCCAGCAAGGTAAAACACATTAAGGACTATAATGACGAGGTGTTGAACAACCGTGACATTATCATTTCCCAGCATTGCTACGGCTGTACGGCCGGGGCGGGCAGCAGTTGTCAGGGTACAGTGGCTTAAGCCCTTTGTACGGATTGGTTCCCTAAAACAGCAAAGAAAACTCAACAGGCCCAAATTCTATCCAGAATATGCCCCAGAGGAATATGTTAACTCATAACTATGGGTATAGATTTCAAAAACAATTCCAAAAGGATCTTCAACGTAGCACATCCTAAACGGTTTCTCTTCTGGATAGTATTCCCTGATCGGCATTCTTTGCTTTCCACCGTATGACACAATTTTCTCCACAAGTTTTTCAATATTGGGATCCTGTACACAAAAATGGAAGAGTCCAGTATTGAAAGGATTAAATTCTGGAGCTTCTTTTATTCCGTTTGGAAAGCAAAACAATTCAACCCCAATGCCATCCGAAGTTGCTAAATGGGCAATTTCAAATTCGGTCCATTCATCGCCAAAAACATCAATACACATTTTACCAATGGCGGTCTCTTTTTCCTTTTTTACTTTAGATGGCTTCATGATAATATACCAACCCATCACTTCTGAATAGAATTTTACTGCTTCTTTTATATCTGGAACCGTAATCCCAATATGTGAAAAGGATTTGGGGTAATCTTTAATTGTTGTCATGTTTTCCAATTTGGATTGCAATAATATCCTATATTTATTCAATGGGCAATAACTTACCTAAAAGTAATATAGTTCCCTAAAAGAGTAATATACTGATTATCAATAATATAAATAAATTGTTTTGAATCATAAAGTTGATTGTCCCTTAAATTATACCATGGGTTTAATAGGGACAAAATGGAAGCCTTTAATTTTATTTCATTTGTTGGATGGCGCTTTGCGTTCAGGGGTGTTACAAAAGAAAATTCCGGGTATTTCAAACAAAATGTTCACGCAAACCGTAAGGGAATTAGAAAAAGATGGGCTTATCTACAGAAAGGTCTTCCCTGTGGTTCCGCCTAAAGTGGAATATAAATTAAGCGAAAGGGGGAGGTCTCTTGAGCTTGTTTTAAGAAGCTTGGACAATTGGGGTGCAAAAGACTGTGAAAAAGTAGGTTAGCGTTACGCTGACTAAAAGGAACTGACACATTAAGAATACTGATATAGAGATTATCATCTATCAACATTATTGCAACCCTTGTTGTATATAGTTTGTTGCGTGTTTTCGGTACCTTGACACAGTGCAAAAGGCTGAGGAAGATAAACACCCTGGAGCTGGAACAGGCGAATAAGGCAATGCACCTCTCCGTATGCCTATATAATCTTAAAAAGTATCTGAAATTCGTTGAAAAACGCTCCAAAAGTGGGGCGGGGGGCACTTTGTCTATTGAAAATGGCAGAAAAAGCTCTAGACAAACTGTCTTGGCCTTCTGGGGGCCACCCAAAAATCAAGTAGCAAAGCAATCCTAAAAACAAAAAGCCCTTGAAAAGGCTAAAAAAGGTCTTTTTCGGCCGTTCAAGGAGGATGTGCAACTGTTACCGGTGTTAGCATTTCGTTATTTTTCGATACCAAACATTTTTTCCCACTTCGCTTTATTAATTCCAAAAATTATTCCTCCAATTAACATTATGGTTCCTGTTGCTATTCCAATCATACCAAAGAAAGGGGTTTCTGGTATTCTTACTAAAATTTCAGCTGCAAATGCTGCATAAAGTCCAATAACAGACCAATACATAAATGAAAAATGAAGATATTTCCATTTATATACTGGCTTTTTAATCCAAATAGGAACCATTCCTAGAATAATTGAAATTAAATTCAACAGAGTTGTGTAATGAAATATTCCCCAACCATTGAATAATCTATAAATCATAAAAGCAGTTAATATCAAAATTCCCATTGCTATAACATAGAGGTATCCAATTTTGATGTGTTGTTTTGTTCCTTTTTTCGCTATTAAAATATAAGTCCCAAATATTAGAGCAAAACAAGATGAAATCAAGTGAACTACTCCAATATTATTTCCGACCAAGTTTTCCATTTATTGATAGCTTATAATCCAAATCTAATATTGTTGGATTGATTTAAATTTTTTATGCTTCTGAATTGTTTAATTTTAGCGATGAGTTGTTTTTAATGATCGCTAACACATATTCGTTTCCAGAAAGTGTCGCCTAATCTTCCAAAATACCCAACAATCTATCCAAAACCTCCCTTGGATTGATGGTCTTCATTGCATTTTCGTAGCCCTCGGGCACTTTGTTGCCATAAACCGAAGTTGGGATTAATGGATAGGCTTCGCGGTCGGCCAAAAGTGCGTTTTCCATTGGTTGACCAAATGGATAAAAACCGGCATAAGGGTGGGTAACACCCCAAAGGGTCACCACGGGGATACCATAGTTTGTTGCCAAATGCGCATTGCCACTATCCATGGAGAGCATCACATCTAAATTGGAAATCAATTCCAATTCTTCTGAAAGGTTCAACTTACCTGCCAAGCACATGGCATTTTCGTATGTATCGGCCAGTTGTTCCAACACTTCAACTTCTTTGTCGCCACCACCGAACAATAATATTTTATACCTTTTGGTGTCATCAAGGGATTTAATAACCTCTTCTGTGGACTCCAACGGATACATTTTACCTTCGTGGGCCGCAAAAGGGGCAATTCCCACCCATTTTTTGGTGTCCTGTTGCACCAGCCCAAGTACTTTCCCGGAAAGTTGTACACGATCCAAAGGCGTGGCATTGCTTAAATCAATCGGAAAACCGAGCTTTTGAAAAACATCAGCATACCGTTCATGAGTGCTCTTTAATTGCCTGAAAACCTTGTTTTTGGAACGGGTAAGGGCTTTTTTCTCCTGCCGTCCTTTATCAATTTGGGCAAAAGGGGTGTTCTCCAATGCAAAATACTTTTTCAGAACCCTGCTCCGTAACACATTGTGCAAATCTGCTACGGCATCGAACTTTAGCGGTTTGAGTTCTCTATATAAACGCCAAAGTCCAATAAGTCCCTTGTGCCGCGTTTTCACATCCGCTTCTTTTACTTGTACGTTCTCCAATCCATCAAAAATGGGCTTGAACGGCTTTTTTGTGAGTACGGTAAGTCGTAGCGCTGGATATTGTCGGGTCAGTGCACGAATAATAGGTATGGTCATGGCCACATCGCCCATGGCCGACAACCTAATTAGTAAAATATGGGTGTGTTTACCCTTTTTGTCCACGAAGCACCGGATTTAGTTCGTCGTCATTGTACATTTTCATCTGTTTGTAGACTTTCATGTACTTATCTCCAGACTCAATATCGGCCAATAGTTGATCAATGGCTGTGGAAAGATCCTTTTTTTGCTCCAAAAGCACGTCGAGCTTATCCCTACATTTTTTGATATGCTCAGGAGAAGCGTCGGTACGGTTCACCTCTTCTTGCATATGATAGATCTTTAGCGCCAAAATGGAAAGTCGGTCAATGGCCCAAGCAGGGCTCTCGGTATTGATGGTTGCATTTTCCTTTACTTCTACCGATTGGTATTTTTTGAGGAAATAGCTATCTATATATTCTACCAAATCTGTGCGGTCCTGGTTACTGGCATCTATTTTACGTTTAAGGTCCAATGCGGCCTCGGGATCAATGTCCGGATCACGGATAATGTCCTCATAATGCCATTGGACCGTATCTATCCAGTTTTTTCTATAGAGTAAATGTTCTACTTTATCCTCTGGATAAGGATTTGAAAATTCTTGGTACACATCGTCCTTGATGTGATAGGTATCAATACTTTCCTGAAATATCTTAAATGCAAGATCGCTGAACATAGCTCAAATAAATTTTTTCAAAGATATTGCTTTATGGTTTACTTATTTCAGGTGAAAGACAAAAAGCACCAAGGCAACCACAAGGGAAAGTATCAAAACCACTTCTTGAAGTTTTCTTTTTTTGATGCTTTCAAAATAATTGGTCATAAAAATGGATGCGGGAAAAAAGGTGAGCAACACAGGAGAGGTATCCGGCTGGGTAAAGAGAACAATTCCAGTTCCCATTGAGAACACAAGAAAAATAATCCTGAGCAAGAGCAATTTGCCCCCGCTTACATTTCGAAGTCGAACAAAAACCAAAATGGAAACAATAATCGTAAGAACAAGGTATATCCATGTTTTTATATTGAGCACATCAAAGAACGGTCTGTTGGTGAACAAGTCCAACGAAAACTGATAATGGTTTTCAAAGTAATCCAAAGAACCTTTTAATTTGAGCACGGTGAATGTCAATATAAAAATTGTTGTCATTCCCAAAAAAGGGACCAACCAGTTTTTGAATGTCTTGCCATCGTAAACCCCTATTACGAAAAAAACGAGGAACATAAACACCAATGCCCAATCATAGAACAGGCTGGCAATGGCAATCAATAGAGAGGCATCAAAAATTTTGTGCTTTACATTTTTTATGGATTTTATGGACAATATCCGCCAAAATGCCAAAAGCAGAAAAAAGTTGGCGAAAATCACGTTTTCAAGTATCAGCCCATCCGAAAATGCCACAATTAGGAGCACAAAAAAGACCATGGCATAGGAATTAAACTCCGTAGCCTTTTGGGTCCTTACAATTAAATTAATGATGAACACCGACAACAATAATGCAACGAACTGCAAGATTTCCAATAGGATAACCTCATTAATCCCTTGTTCTCCCAGCTGAAAAAAAACATTCGCGAAGTAGAAAAGAAACAAAAAGATTGCTAGAACAATATAATTTATGGGTTTTGTTTTTCCGAAAAAGCTTGAAATCATCCTATCTTTTGCTACTTTTGTAAAGTAAATATAGCTAACATGAGCAAGTTTTTTTACGGTATAGAAGACTTATTTGTAAACTACCTTTTCGCACCATTGGATTTTTTCCGCTTTACGCATAGTTGGTGGGGAGCCAACACCATTAACTGGATATTTATGATCATTGGCTTTATTGCCTTTGTATATTGGATGGGCCAGTTGAAGATATTCGAAGATAAAGGAGAAGAGGACAAGAGCAGTACCTCCCACTCTTATCTATAGATCGAATCCTAAATCCTTTCTGTAGTACATTCCGTCAAAATGGAGCTTTTCCATATTTTGATAAGATTTTTGTAGTGCTTCCTTAAAGTCTTTTCCAAAGGAAGTAATTGCTATTACACGTCCTCCATTGGTCACTACTTTTCCATCGGACAGTTTGGTTCCCGCATGGAACACAATGGAATCTTCAATGTTTTCCGTTCCCGAAATTTCCTTGCCTTTTTCATAGGCTTCAGGATAACCTCCTGAAACCGCCATGACGGTTGTTGCTGCCCTTTCGTCTATTTGAAGGTCAACTTGGTCCAAGGTTCCGTTTGCCATGGCCAACAGCACTTCAACAAGATCTGTTTTGAGGCGTGGCATGACAACTTCGGTCTCGGGGTCGCCCATTCGCACGTTGTACTCGATTACTTTGGGTTCTTCCCCAACTTTTATCAACCCGACAAAGATGAATCCAACATAGGGCAAATTATCCTTTTTAAGCCCCTCTACGGTCGGCTTTACAATTTGGCGCTCTATCTTGTCCATAAACGTGGAATCGGCAAAAGGAACTGGCGAAATGGCCCCCATGCCGCCTGTGTTGAGTCCCGTATCCCCTTCCCCTATTCGTTTGTAATCTTTTGCCGTTGGAAGAATTTTATAATTGGCACCATCGGTAAGCACAAAACAGCTCAGCTCTATCCCATCCAAGAACTCCTCGATGACCACAGTGGCACTCGCATTACCAAACTTGGAATCGAGCAACATCGATTTTAGTTCATCCTTTGCTTCTTGTAAATCCTGAAGGATCAATACGCCTTTTCCAGCTGCCAGACCATCGGCCTTGAGCACGTAGGGTGGTCTTAGGGTTTCCAAAAAGGCATATCCCTCTTCCAATGTTTCCCGGGTAAAACTTTGGTAGGCCGCTGTTGGGATATGGTGTCGCATCATGAACTCCTTGGCAAACTCCTTGCTTCCCTCCAGTTGTGCTGCTGCTTTTTCTGGTCCAATGACAGGAACAGATTTCAATTTTTCATCATTCAGAAAGAAATCGTGGACCCCGTTTACCAATGGGTCCTCTGGCCCTACCACGACCAACGCGATGTTTTCTTTCAGCACCAATGCCTTGATAGCTTCAAAATCGTTCACACCAACCTCAACGTTAGTTGCAATTTGAGATGTGCCGGCATTTCCAGGTGATACAAATAATTTAGATGTTTTGGGGCTTTGAGCAATTTTTAGGGAAATGGCATGTTCGCGTCCACCAGAACCCAGTACCAGAATGTTCATGATTCAAAGTTTTGGCAAAAATACGTTTTGATGGGAACTTGTCTAGCTATTTGGCGAGAAATCTCTATGCGCTGCCCACAACTCATCATGTGACAGTGATTTGAAGTATTCATATACTTTTTTGAGGCCTTCGGAACGATGCACTTTGGGTTCCCAATCCAAAATTTCCTTGGCTCTGGAAATATCAGGCTGGCGCTGCATGGGGTCGTCCTGCGGCAAGGGTTTGAAAATGATTTTTTGGTCGGTGCCCGTTAGTTTGATGATTTCTTCGGCAAACTCCAAAATAGTGGTCTCATCTGGATTACCAATATTGATGGGCTCCACATAATCACTCATCAACAAGCGGTAGATTCCTTCTATCTGGTCATCGATGTAGGTAAAGGAGCGTGATTGTGAACCATCCCCGAAAACTGTCAAATCCTCACCTCTTAACGCTTGCCCCATAAAAGCAGGGACCACTCGGCCATCGTTCAATCGCATTCTGGAGCCGTAAGTGTTGAATATGCGAACGATACGGGTATCCAGTCCGTGGTGCCTGTGGTAGGCCATGGTAATGGATTCCATGAAACGTTTGGCCTCATCATATACCCCACGGGGACCTATTGGACTCACATTTCCAAAATAGTCTTCGTTTTGCGGATGCACCAAGGGATCTCCATATACCTCCGATGTAGAGGCTACTAGGATACGAGCACCATGGTCTCTGGCCAGACCCAACAGGTTAAGTGTTCCCAAAGAGCCCACTTTAAGGGTTTCGATAGGTATTTTTAGATAATCGATCGGGCTTGCTGGTGAGGCAAAGTGGAGGATATAGTCCATTTTTCCGGGAACATGGACAAATTTGGTCACATCGTGGTGGAAAAACTCAAATCGTTTTAAGTGGAACAAATGTTCAATGTTCTTGATGTCGCCCGTGATAAGGTTGTCCATACCGATCACATGGTGGCCTTCGGCTATAAATCTATCGCAAAGGTGTGATCCTAAAAATCCCGCTGCTCCGGTGATGAGTGTTTTTTTCATATGAATTAATAAGCCTTAGCCTCTCCTTTTAACGCATTTATAACCGTTTGAACTATGATTTTTAAATCAAGGAACAGTGACCAGTTCTCAATATAAAAAATATCAAACTTAATCCGGTTTTGAATATCCGCCTCCTGTTCAATCTCACCTCGATACCCCCTGACTTGTGCCAGACCCGTAATTCCAGGCTTTACGAAGTGGCGAACCATATATTTGTCCACACTTGACGCATATTCATTGGTGTGCTTCACCATGTGAGGGCGTGGTCCAACTACGGACATGGTACCGAACAGCACATTGTAGAATTGGGGAAGCTCATCTATACTGGTCTTTCGAATAAACTTGCCGATTTTGGTTATTCGCATGTCATTTTTGGTGGCTTGGACATCATCTGCATTCTTATTGGGCGCCATGGACCGGAACTTATAACAATAGAATTCCCTGTTGTCTATCCCATTCCTGGTTTGTCTGAAAAACACGGGGCCTTTGGATTCGAGCGTAATCAACAGGGCCAAAATCGGTGTCAACCAAGAGAGCAATCCAACAATGACCATCAGCGAAAAAATTATATCAAAACTTCTTTTGATGAATGCATTTATAGGGTTATCCAAAGGGATGTCCCTTAATGAAAGAACCGGGATATAATCGTAGTACTCAAATTTCAATTTTTTGGAAAAGATGTTTTTGTTGTCCGGTATAAACTTGAGTGTTTTTAGGTTATTGTCCGCAAAACTGATGAATTTGGCAATCTCTTCGTTTTTAAGTTCAGATACCGAGCAGTAGATTTCGTCAATATTATTTTCCTGGATATAGTTGAAACAATCCTGTAAATCAAAGTCTTTTGCTTTTGGGGAAAACTGTTTTTTAAAATCATACCCGAATTCGGTTCTTTCTTTAAAAACATTTCGAAGTTGGTCGGTTTTTTTGTTTTTGCCAATTATGACAACGTTCCTCAGGTTCCCTTTTATTCTTTCCCTATACTCCATTAACAATATATAGGTAATAAGTTTAATTATGGTTATAGCTATTAAAACAACCACAAAATACTTCGCAAGTGCAAAGCGGCTCATCAATGGTTGTTTGAAAAAACCGATAAATGCATATAATAACAAGAAAAAGTAAACAAACTGGGTAAATATCTTTCTTAGCAGAAAAGGAACCTTGGTGAATCTATGAATTTTGTAAAATTCATTTTTCAATGATAAGATAACCCAGCCAAATGTTATGTATGCATGAAATAAAATAGGCTCATTGATATTTATGGGAAGAAAGTAAACAAAAAGGTTGATAACCAATAAATCTACTATCAATGACATAGGCCTAATCAAATCAGAATACTTGGTGAACCTAAAAAACATAAAAGAGAGAAGTTAATTGAAAGTAGTTGGCTAAAATATTAGTTTAAATGTTACAACCATTTAATCTCATCAAACCGAATAAGATCTGTTCCTATTGGCAACTATTTTAAGATGGTGTGATTTTATTATTGGTTTTTGACGTGAAATTATCACAAAGAAATAACGAAGCAAATATTGCAAAGTATTCAATGCCCTTGATTCTTACCAGCATAGATTCTGTTAAGTTAGCCATAATGAAAATTAAAAAAAGATAGGTAAAAAGATAGTCTTTTTTATATATACTTAATAACAATAAGAAAATGATGGAACACGCATAAACAAATCCACCAATCACTCCATTTCTACTTAAAAATTCGAGAAATTGATTATGTGCATTCAAATCCTGTCTTGCTGCAATTTCAAAGCCATATTCCATATACTTATCATGTCTAATGGATTCAATCTGAGAAAATCCAACTCCAAAAAAAGGGTTTTCCTTAAAAATTTCATAAGAAGCCTCCCATCTCTGAAACCTTTTGTCGTTTAAAACGGATTCAACCGTAAAAAGCCTGTCTTTTACATATTGACTTCCCATTTTTTTTAAAACAATAATTCCTGTAATAATTCCCAGAGTAAGAAAAACAAGAAGCCCCCATTGTCTTTTTGTCCTATTTATCAATAGTATTATTAAAAAGAATATGGCAAGAAAAAGAGCTATCCTACTTGCCAATTGAAATAGACCGAACAAGAAAAATAAAATTAAAGGAAACTTAATGGCATTACCTAATCGTTTGCTTTTAACCATAAAAACAATTGAAACCACAATAAAAACCCCTAAATATGTAGGGTGGGTATCGGCCACCTCAGTGAACTGGTGTCCCAAATGTCTCCATCTAAAAAAATACGAAATTGGTTCATTACGAGATACCATTTCATATATCAAGTTACCATAGCATATGATCAATGTGGCTGCTGACCCCAATACCAAAGAAAGAAAAATGTCCTCTCTTCTTTTCCTGTATTCAATTTTATCTGTCAACATTATTAACGGTAATAACAGAAAAGCCCAGTATTTTTCCAAAAGCTTAAATCCGTTTAAAAATGTTGTACCATAAAATGAACCCATTATCCCAAGAATAAAAAAGCCCAATATCGGCCATCCCTCCTTTAAGGCTCCAATGTTGATTTTTTTAATATTAAAAAATAGATGTAACAGCCCTGCAATAATAAAGGCTCCCAACAAATAGTTGTTCAGTCTCATATACATCGGCAGGGTAAACACAACCATGTATAGAAGCCAGAATCTTTTTCCTAAGATAGATTTAAACTTCATTAATATTAGCTCCATTGCTAAGATTTATATGTTGAAAACACAAAATGCCATTTATCAAATCAAGCTTTATTGATTACGATATTTCAATATTTTTGCCGGCACACCCCCGACCACAGCATAATCGGGAATATCCTTGGTCACTACAGCTCCTGCTGCAACCACAACATGATTCCCTATTCTACAGCCAGCTGTTATAATCACGTTTGCTCCTAACCAAACATCATTGCCTATGATGGTTTTAAAATATTCTTTCCCTTGATTTTTTATAGGTTTTTCTAAACTAGAAAACAAATGGTTTCTTGAATAGATTTTCACATCAGGTCCCATAATGACATAATCTCCTATTTGGACATTGGACTGAATCATACACCTTGTGCCTAATTCTGAATGGTTGCCCACTGTAGATTTTAGGGAAATCTCAGCTCCCTTTTTTACCCTTAAATTAATTCCACATGAACTTAAATAGTTCCTTACCAAAAAACTTCGAATCGAAGGAAAAAACAAACTATATGGTCTATAATCTTCTGGAGTGTTCTTGAATAAAATAAGATATATAAAATAAAAGAGTCTTTTCATATTATTTGTAGATTTCCTCAGTATCTGGTTCTTATTTTAAAAAGGGAAATATTGCACGCTATACTAGAAAGTATTATCATAATAATGTAACCAAAACTATTTGTGAGCATAGGAACAAAAAAACTTAACGATAACAGATAAATTAAAATAAAGTTTTTAATGAATACAGAGTAGTTATTTCTAAGAATGGTTTTTGATTCCAAAAGCTTGTAAAATAAGAACATTATCAATAATACACCAACTCCAATTTCAGTAACAAAAGTACTTAAAAATGCATCATAAATAGGTCCTCTTGAATTTGTTGCCTCCCATCCCAACATCCCTTGTCCAACATTATATTCCTCATATATATGAGGCATCATAAGGCTAACCCTTGACCCAAAAGTTCCCGCTCCAGTTCCAAAAGGAAAGTAATCAGAATAAACCTCAATAGATTTTGCCATTATCTTCCACCTAATATATCCAGAGTCAAATCCCTTCCTGTTTGCAGATTCAAAAAATGTAAGGTAATAATAAAGTAAACCAGCAAAAATTGCTATGGATAAAATAAGCCTTTTAAGCCATTTTCGTAGTTTACTCTTGGAGGGGTAAGGGAAAAGCAGAATAAACATAAAAATAAACAGGGTCTCTTTTCTTGAGAAACTTAAAACCCCCAATACAATTGCAAGAAAAAGATAAGAAATGCCTTTTCTGCTTATTTGATTTCCCAAAGCGTAATAATAATAATGCCAAACAAAAACATAGAGACTAATAAATATTGCCAAACTGGGACCAGACCCAAAAAATGAAATCAAATAAAATCCATTGATACCTCTGTTTACACTATGCACACCAATAAAGTCCCTGAAAGATTGGTAATCTATTACTTCAATAACAGCAATGATGGCAATAAGGATAACTATAAAATCCATAATATTTTTCATGGATTTTATCATGTCACTCTTCTCTTGGTCACTAAAAGACTGAAAATAAAAGAAATAAAAAAAGAATTGACTATATATTAAAATTTGGAAAAGACTCAATGGCATTATATCCCGATAAATGCCCAAAAGCAATGTATAAATAAGAAAACATATATAAATAAGAAATGAATTGTTGACTCTTTTCTTAATTAAAACTCTGAAAATGAACAAGATTAGAACAAGTAGGCTCAGAAGCTCATTAAATACATTGATTTGAAAACCACCTTTATATACAAGTTTAACTATAAAAGGTTGTAAAATCAACAATATAAATATGAGCTTCCTCATATGTTCAAATTACACTTTTCTACGTTTTCAAAATACCCTTCTATATAGTATGGCTCCATCTCGGATTCCTTAAAATTTAAATGTTTTTCTGAAAGAGAATCGCCTTCCTCAATAACTGAAGCTCCAAGTTTTACAACATTAAAATATCTTTTGGAAAGATTATCGGCATTATAAAATATAGTCTTTGCTCCCATAGACACCCCTTCTACAGCAGTAGTGGAAAAAATGGTAAGGTTATAATCCGCTATCTTAAGGATATCATATATCGGATATTGTGAAACCAAATAATTTTTATTCACCAAATAATCGGTATACGAAATACTTCTATCCTTTGGACAAAGAATAAAAAGAGCATCCATGTGTTTTTTGGCATAATTCAAAGTCGCCCCAATAATTTCTTCTTCCTTAAGCGCCTGTAATGTAATACAAAAAATCTGTCTATACTTATTCCTGATTTTCTTGAGTTCGTCAGGCAACGCCCGGGATTTAAGATATTCCAACTGCAACCCCCCGATAGGCAAAATTTGATTTCTTCTGAAAATAAAATTTTTATTATTATTTATTTCATAATTGCCAAAAGAAAATAACCCGTCTGGGTATGATTCTTCAAATCTCTTCGTAACGTGGTAGAATGGATGGGACTCACCTATAAAACCGTGTTGGGCCTCATAAACTGGAATGTTTTTGCTTTTGGCGGCCATAACGATACTTATTTTAGAAAAACTGCTGAGGACAAATATTGCTCTTGGTTTAATGTATCGAAACAAAAATCGGTATAAATAATATTCACCTAGTTTTCGCTTTAATTCCTTTCGTAAATTAATTTTGATATCCTTTTGTTCCTGAATTCTTTCTAAAACTTCAACATTCACAATTCTTGGAAAAACATAAAAAGACCGAATAAAAGAAGCTAGTTTAAATGGAAGGTCAGATACTATGTTTTGGGAATATACTTTGTCTTTGTCGTAATGTGATTCAGAAGCGAATTCCACGAACAGACCTTTACTGCGTCCCAATTTATCGCCCCATGCATCAAAATAAATGTCGAAATATTTATTGTTGATTAAGATTCTTTTATTGGTGTTTTCAAAAAACAAAAAATCAAACCTCTTCAAAACAAAGATGTTATTAATTCCATAAAAAAAATTTTTAACAAGTTTAACCTTATTTCTGGTTCTTGTTTTTGAGCTATACCCCACCCTTTTATTTAAATCATGGAAATATATCTTGTCCCGTATTAATGGCCATATCCTTAATCCGTTTGATAGTTGAAGGGAACCAACATCAAATTCGTTTTCAATTGCTTCCAAAATGTTCTGTTTCATTTATTATAGTTATTTTTTGATAATGGCCTTGATTTGAGAAGCGTTTTTATATATAATTGGCAAGAAAATCAACAATAGCACTAATGATTTTATCAATATTCTTTGAATAAAGGAGATTTTCTCGAGATATTCTTGTATGAAGAACGGTAGGCAAGACAACAAAAAGCAAGTACTGAAAATGATGATTAAATGTAGTCTGTGGTATGGGATAGGATATATCCTTTGACATATGGTATATGTTAATAAAGTAAATATAATCTTTGTGGTTAAACTTGCAATAGCGGCTCCAAATATGCCATAAGCAGGTATCATAAAATAGTTCAAAGTAAGATTAGTAATTGCCCCGATTATAGTCAACACAGGTAAATATTTTGTCTTTTCCAAAAAAAACACATTGCTATAAGTAAAATAAAAACCATTTATTACAAATGCATTTGCAATAAATGGAACTACTTTCCAAGATTCATAGTAACTAGGCTTCCCGATAATGACCAATACTTCAGGTGAAAGTAAACTGGCCGCCACAGCAACGCATGCGTATAAAAGAATTATTTTATTTGTAACGTCAACAATTATGTTTTTCTCTTTGGGCCGACTTCTTACTTGCTCAAAAAACCATGGACTATATGCCGAGTTTACGCCCAATGAAATTAAATTAACCACCTTTCCTATCTGAGCTCCAACATCGAATAAAGCAACAATAGAAAGTGAATTGAGGTTGTTGAGCATTAATTTGTCGACCATGTTCATTGCCCAGCCTGATAGATTATGGGGTAAAATCGGCAAGGAATATTTCAGTGAGGTTTTTAATATTGCAAAGTCTAAACAAAGAGTAATTTCCTTTCTTATACCAATCAAGCTTACAATAAAAACCAGAAAGCTGGCTATTGAATTGGCCAATAATGCCCCTTCGGCCTTGAAGTTAAAAACAACTATCAAGGTAATGGTTATTGAGGCCATGGTGCCAAAAAAAAGAAAGTCAAGCAAAGATGCTTTTTTTGCTTGGTGTTTGGCCTTAAGGATAGATTGATAAAATAAATATGTTGGTTGTAGCAATACACTTGCAAGAGAGAGTAAAACATAGGGTTTAAAAGGGATGTTTTTGAACAAGACCTCCAAAACCCATTCCTTTCCAAGAAACAGTAATAAGATTCCAAAAACTGTAAATAGTAAAATAAAGCTAAAGTTTGTGCCAAAAAACTTTTTGACATAATCAATGTCTTGATCTTTGAACTTATAATAATAATAAGCCGTTGATCCTCTTAATGATAAGCCGAACAAAATCACTAAAAAAGAAATTACGGCGGTGGATGTACTGATAATACCTAGTTCATCCGTATCTAATAGGGAGGCATAGACCGGCAAAAGGAAAAAACCCAGCCCTTTTTGTAATAGTCCGAAAAGCCCATATACGAGGGCATTGCTTGCTAGCTTTTTAGTATTAGACTCCATTCACTGAATCCATCATTATATTTAATGTTTATTGGTTCAGATTTTTTTCTTCAAAATATCGTGATAGTACAAAATCAAAAGAACTGAATTTATCTACTAAATATTCAACAAATTCTCTAAACGCCCCATCACCTCCTTTGGTTTGAAGCACCAAATCGACTTTTGTCTTAACATAGGACGGTGCGTTTATAGGAGAGGCACTTAAACCAACTTGTTCCAATAGCTCCAAGTCATTTATATCATCTCCTACAAAAGCTATTTCATCAAGAAGAAGGTTGTTTTTCTTACAAATATCCTTTGCTAATGCAAGTTTATTTGAAACACCCAAAAAAACATCTTCAATTCCTAATTTTTCGGCACGTCTTGCAACTTGTTCAGAGTTTTCTCCCGTCATTATTACCAAAGGTATATCCATATACTTAAGAAATAATACCCCAACACTATCACTAGTGTTAAATTTTTTCAATTCGAGAGCTCCTTGTCCATAATACATTCCTCCATCTGTCCAGACACCATCTATATCCGTAATTACAAGTTTTGGGGGGTTCATTCAATATCTTTTGGGTAAATAATTTCATCCTTGGGAAGATTGTTTTTTAATCTTTTACCCAATATAATATCTCTGTTGTTCCATTTAAAACCATCACCAGGGCTCAATAAATGGATGTCATTTTCGGTTAAAATATGACCTGCCTCTAAATCTCTAATAGTTGCAATCGACCTTTCTAATTTGACCCTGGCAATTTTTACAGAGTCTTCAATAAAAATATTCTCTTCACCAAAAGAAAGCTCCAAGTTTCTAATATCCCTCATCATTCGATTAATTCCATCAATTGCAAGCGAGCCCTCTTGATCAGTTCCCTTCATCATTCTATCAATAGTGATGTGTTTTTCAATAATCTCAGCTCCAAGGGCCACGGCGGCAATAGGTGTTGCTATACCAATTGTGTGATCAGAATATCCAATCTTATATTCCGGGTATTCTTTTTTTAAATATTTAATTGTATTTAAGTTCACATTTTCATATCTGGTCGGGTATTCAGAAACACAATGGAGAATACTGATGTTGTCATGGTACTTGGTAATAGCTTCCAAAGCAGAATCCAATTCTTGTTTGCCCGCCATTCCTGTTGATATTATTATTGGAATCTTTGTTTCTGACAACGCTTCAAGTAAAGGAATGTTTGTCAAATCCCTTGAAGCCACCTTTAACCGGTCTGGAGTAAACAACTTCAACATATCCAAACACCCAATTGCACACAAAGTTTCAACGAAATCAAGTCCTTTTTCCTTAGTGTACTTATAAACTTCATGATGTTCTTCGTTGGACAATTCTAAAAATGCCCTATGTTCCCCATATGTTTTGCCAAAAGAATTGGGAGAGTCATATATTTTATTCATCTGAGATGCGGATAACTCTTGAGATAAATCTCTTTTTGTTAATTTCACAGCATCCATTCTTTTAAGCTCGTTTCCAAAAAGCTTGTCCACTACAGGTCTCGATGCAATATCTACTAAAAGTTTAGCCAAATCAACTGAACCATTGTGGTTTTGTCCTATTTCTCCTATTATGTATGTCATTAGTATGTGATTTTCTTTCTTACGGTATAGTTTTGATTTGCCAATTTATCTAAGAAGTCTACAAATTTGATTTGTTCCCCTTCGGGCAGTTTAATTATTTTATCTTGTTTCTCCCTGTTCAATTCGTCCAATTGGCTTAATATATCTTGAAGTTTAAAGGTATACGGGTCTCCTGGGATCAATTTTAATAACGCATATGCCCGTTTCAAATCCTCTTCATAATCTATAGAAAGATTAATAAAGCGAAAATCCTTTATTTTAACATCAATATCTATACATCCTTTACGGGCGTTGGTGTCATTTAAAACGAACAAAGTCAAATATTCCGAGTTCATTGGATTATCCATTTCCAAATAAAGCTTCCATAAATAACGGGTTGAAAACAACTCTCCTGAAACACCAAATGGCACATTGTTTACCCTTACATAATCCAAATCATTTATGGTCATAAGTTCAACCATTTCATCTATCAACACTGGGTCTGTAAATGGGTTGTCCCCAGTGACCCTGAAAATGGCCCCAAACCCTTCCCTAAATGCAAGAGAAAGCATTCTATCGATTACCGATTCTGGATGCCCCTTAAAACAATTAAACCCTTTTTCAATTCCGAGCTCATATAGTTCCTTATCTTCATTCAAGTAAGATGTTGCCAAAACAACCTTTTTGACCCTTTTACTTAAACTTAACCTTTTATATAGAAAATCGATTAGAATTGTGTCGTGAAATGGTTTTATCACCTTGAGCGGCAACCTTTTTGACTTAAGTCTGCTAATTAATGCGATTCCAACATTGTTCAAATCGAATGTGGAAATTTTATATTCAATGTAATCTTGTCCCTTATCCGCTCTTTTTAGCTCATCTTCTTGATTGTCAATCACCTTTTTATACATGACATTTCGATATCCAAGCTCAGTTTTTGTTGGATGTTTGGTGAAAAAACCAAGGGCTTTTTTATAATGCTTAATTGTGTTCACCATTGCAGCAAATTCGTTGGGATAAAGGGAAACTTGCCAATCAAAATTTCTATTGTTCCTAGAAAGCGTAATATGCTTTTCCAAATATTCACAACCTTTGGCCATTGCCATTAATGGAATTTCCTTAATATCCAAAGAATGGTCCGCTAAACCTATACTATATTCTGGAAAATACGTTTTGATATAGTCCAAAGCATTAAGGTTTAAATCTTCCACCTCGGTTGGATAGTTACTAAAACCGTGGATGATACAATGTATTTTTTCTTTTAGAGTTGAAACTGCATATTCAATCTCAAAATGTGTAGCACATTGTGTTTCCAATAATATTTTTAAATCCTTGCTCTGAACAATTTTATCCAGCAAGGGTTTATTGGTAATATCAGTTGCATGGATTTTAATTAATCCAAAACCTTTCCCAATACAATAATCCAATGATTTAATATCCAGAACACAAGGAATCAACTCTAAATCAATTGTTTTGCAATGATCAATTAATTGATCCCATTGAGAAAAGGTGAAAGAATTCTCTATGTAAATATCATATTTTGAATATTCTTTTACACAAAACGAAGGAACGTCCATTATCTGTACTGTAAAATAGTCGGCTCCCGTTTCTTTAGCGGTATTTGACAGTGCAATCAAATAATCTAAATCACCGTTGTGGTTAAATGCACTTTCAGCAATAATCTTCAAAACTTTTTTTTTTATGTTGTTATACTCCCTGTTCTAATTTACCCCAAAATTTTGCGATAAACATTAATTAAATTTAAACATTCATAATCCCAGCTCAGCTCATTTAATACCCTATTATATCCATACTCGCCCATCTTGGCTCTCAGGTCATCATTATCAAGCAATTTCAATATTTTATCTGCAAAATCTACCGGATCCGTGTTTTTGGCATACAAAGAAGCCTCCTGTGCTGAAAACTTGCCTTCTTTAAGGGTATATTGCACAATTGGCTTTTTTAATGCCATATACTCCATTATCTTGTTCATAGTAGAAAGGTCGTTCATAGCAGTGGGCTTGTCCGGGTTTACACAGACATCTGCCGTGTTCAACACCTTCAGCATGGTTTCATCGTCTACTCTTCCGTAAAAATCGAAATATTCTTCAAGTCCTTTTTCTAAACATTCCTTTTTTATCTCTTCCAAATAGGTTCCTCCTCCTACAATTCCAAAATGCACATCTTTTCTTTGTGCAATTATGTACTCTGCCGAAGCCAACAAAAGGTCAAGTCCCTCTTGTTCTCCGATAACACCAACATATCCGACCATGTATTTTTTGCCTTTCTTTAAGGTTTCATCTGGAGGCATTAATTTAAGCCTGTCCAATTTAGGACCACTTCTAACCACTTGAACTTTACTTTCTGGCATACCTCCTCTTTCTATTGCGATTTTTTTGTAGGACTCGTTTGTAGCGATACTAAAGTCTGCAACTTTAAAGGTCAATTTTTCAAACAACACCATAAGATTATAGAAGAATCCTTTTTTTTCAAACTTTGATATGTAAAGCTCAGGATTGATATCGTGATGGTCAAAAACATATTTCACCCCAAAAATCTTGTACCACATAGCTGTAAGAAAAATTAAATCGGGTGGGTTACAGCCGTGAATTACGTGAAACCTTTTCTTTAAAAAAATACGAAAAGTAAGTATGGCCTCCCAAAAAATAGCTTGTGAATATTCCACCAAATACCCCAACGCCCCACTTCCTTCTTTCAAAGGGTGCCTGTAAATGTCTATCCCTTCAATGTTCTCAAAGCCTTTGGTATAACCCTTCATCTTTGGACAGATGATGGAAACTTTTGCGCCATTTTCTTTTAAGGTAGTTGCCTCTTGCCATACCCTCCTATCAAAAGGAGCCGGGAGGTTTTCTATAATTATTAATATGTGTTTACCAGCAAATTCCGACATAATTGTCTGATGTTGTCAATTCGTTATCTATCCTTACCAAGTCTATAATGGTTTTATCCTTGGGAATCTTATGTATGATTTCTTTAAATTCCTTTGAATTATTACCGATGACCAATACTTCGGATTCTTCTATTACTTCATTGATATCTTTCTTTAAAAGCCGGTATATATGAGGAATATGACTGTTTATATATTCTTTGTTCTTGCCCATTAAAGAAGATAGGTGAACATTGCTGTCATAAACCCTTAAATCGAAACCTTTCCCAATAAGTGTTTCAATTACTTCAACTATGGGGCTTTCCCTAAGGTCATCTGTTCCTGATTTAAATGCAAAACCCAAAAAGCCGATTTTTTTGGTGCCAGTAGATAAAATTAACTCCAAGCCTCTATCAATTTGATACCTATTACTAATTAAAAGACTGGATAAAAGAGGTGTTTCTAGATCCAATTTCTTAGCAATATTGGTCAATCCCCTTACGTCCTTTGGAAGGCAAGACCCGCCAAAGGCGAATCCAGGTTTCATATAATACGGCGATAGGTTTAATTTAGTGTCTTTACAAACAATATCCATCACCTTATGGCCATCGACATGGTGTTCTTTGCAAATATTCCCAATTTCATTGGCAAAGGATATTTTAAGTGCGTGAAAATTGTTGTTGGCATACTTTATAAGTTCAGCCTCTTCTGGTTTAATACAATAAATGGGAGCATCAATGCTACCATAAAGTTCCTTTAAAACAGACTCGCTCTTATCACTATAAGTCCCAATAATAGTATAGGGTGGTTCTACAAAATCTTTCATTGCAGAGCCTTCTCTCAAAAATTCAGGGTTTGAGACCATACCAAAATCTTCGTTCGCTTTTTTGCCTGATATATCCTCTACTATTTCCGTACAGGTTTTAAGTGTTCCCGGTTTTACGGTACTTCTAATCACAATGGTATGAAAAGAATCTTTGTCCTTAATGGATTGCGCAATTTGTTTGACCACTTGATATATATAGGCCAGATTAATGGATCCATTGGACAAACTGGGCGTCCCAACACATATAAAGGAAACATCACTTTCTTTAACAGCCTGTTCATAATTCTTGGTGGCCGACAGATTGTTTTTTTCTACCGAATCTTTTATTTGTTCTTCTAGTCCCTTTTCAATTATGGTCGCTTTACCATTATTGATGAGGTTCACCTTTGTTTCCTCTATGTCCACACCTATGACCCTATGTCCTTCTCGTGAAAAGCAAGCACAGCTTACAACACCGACGTATCCAAGTCCAAAAATACTGATATTCATTAATGATATATTAAATAATTAAATACTCTGGTAAAATAATAGGATGGCCCTTTCTTATTTACCCTTTTTAAATCCCTTTGTAAAACAATGTTTTCTTTTAATCTTATCCTGTTTCCATCAAACAGAAAACCTGTGTCCAAGGCTTTATTGTTCTCGATTTTTTCTTTTGCGTCGCTTACATCTAAACCAAACTTGCCCCCAATATCATCCAATACAGGAATAGGTTTCGCAATCAGGTCTTCATATTTCAACACAACCACATTATGTCCCCTTTTTCTAAGCTTCCAAATTGTTAAATAACAAAACAAATTAATTATAAAGTAATAAAGGTTTGATGCTAAATATGACTTTGCCGGTTGCTCCAATCCTTTTTTTCGAAAGGATGAAACAACTTTGACCGGATCCTTTTTTAAATAAACATACCCAACTTCCATCTTGCCCTTTAAAGTATCTGATACACTTAATGCCCTTGCAGGGTACTTAGATGACTCTATAAGAACCTTTTTGTCCTTTGTATGCTCTGTAATGGACTCGTATTGTTTTGATAATGTCTTTTGATAAAAACTATCTCCCCCGATAAAAAAGGACTTGAAAAAATGTGTGTGATATTCATTTTTATCAAAGGTTTTCTTTAAACTTGAATAATCTCGTTCCAAGTTCTTATCAAAAGTCTTTTTTACTTTGCCCCAAAAGACATATACCTTGTTATCGATTTCTCTTTTGGGAGGTATTCCTTTTCTTTTGAAAAACCGGTTAATTTCACCAAGACTAATAGCGTCCGTACAATTTCCTAGGACAATATCCAAAATTGTGGTTCCACTTCTCCCAGCTCCAATTATATAAATTATTTTTTGCTTCATATACTACACCACCATCCCAGCAGCCACCGTCTCATTAGTGGCATCATCAATCAAAATAATGCTTCCGGTTGTTCTGTTCTCACGATAAGGGTCTACCATCAAAGGTTTAGTGGTTCTTATCCGCACCTTACATATATCGTTCATGGACATTTCTGTATCATCAGAGCTACGGTTTAAGCTGTTGATATCAATCTTATACAAAACCTCCTTAATCATTGCCTTTTGGTCGTTGGAAGTATGCTTGATGGTATATTTTGCCCTGGGTTTTGCAGGGCTATTGTTCAACCAGCATAGCATCACTTCTAAATCTTGTTGTGCTTCCGGCTTGTTGTTGGAACGCACAATCATATCCCCTCTGCTAATATCAATATCATCTTCCAAAGTAATGGAAACAGACATTGGTGCGAATGCCTCCTCCACTTCTCCGGAAAAGGTGTCGATGGTTTTAATTTTGGAAGTAAATCCCGAGGGCATAACCGTAATTTCATCTCCCTTTCTCAACACACCACTGGCCATACGCCCGGCATAACCACGATAATCCCTAAATTCTTCACTCTGTGGCCTTAAAACGGTCTGCACGGGGAATCTTGCATCTACTTTGTTGATGTCACTACTGATATGCATGGTTTCCAAAGTGTGCAATAAAGGGGCTCCTTGGTACCAGTCCATATTTTCGGATCGGTTCACCACATTGTCCCCCAACAGAGCACTAATGGGGATGAAACGAACATCCTTTACCAATAGTTTGGACGAAAATTCCTCAAACTGGGAAATAACTTTGTTATAGGCTTCTTCTGAAAAGTCGACCAAATCCATTTTGTTGACACAAACAATTACATGGGGTATTTGAAGCAGTGAAGCGATAAATGCATGCCTTTTCGTCTGCTCAATAACTCCATGTCTGGCATCCACCAAAATAATGGCCGCATTTGCCGTTGAGGCTCCCGTAACCATGTTCCTGGTATATTGTATATGCCCAGGAGTATCTGCAATTATAAACTTTCTTTTTGGGGTTGTAAAGTAGCGATAGGCCACATCAATAGTGATGCCTTGCTCCCTTTCATCCCGAAGACCATCGGTAAAAAGTGCCAAATCCACTCCTTCGTGTCCCTTCTTTTTACTAGTGGTTTCAATGGCCTCCAACTGATCTTCAAAAATAGATTTGGAATCGTATAGGAGTCTTCCTATAAGTGTGCTTTTTCCATCATCTACACTTCCTGCCGTAGTGAATCGTAATAGTTGATTGTTGTCCAACATATCTTAGTCTAAAAATATCCTTGTTTCTTTCTGTCTTCCATTGCTGTTTCCGAGCGCTTGTCATCACTTCTGTTTCCACGCTCCGTTTGTCTCATTGCCGATACTTCCTGAGCCACCTTCTCTACAGTATCTGCATCTGATTCTATGCCTCCCGTAATGGTAATATCCCCCAACGTTCTAAACCGTATTTTCTTGGTCACCACTTCCTCTCCGTCATCCAATTTCAAAAACTCTGAATTTGGAATCCACGAATTGTTCCTCCATACAACTTCTCTCTCATGGGCAAAATAAAGAGATGGTATTTGAATGTTTTCTCGTTTGATATAGTTCCAAACATCCATTTCGGTCCAATTACTGATCGGGAACACGCGGAAGTGTTCCCCTTCAAAATATTTGCCGTTGAACAAGTTCCAAAGCTCTGGTCTTTGGTTTTTAGGGTCCCATTGACCAAAATCATCCCTGTGCGAGAAGAAACGTTCTTTTGCTCTGGCCTTTTCTTCGTCTCTTCTACCTCCACCTATGGCGCAATCCACTTTATTGGCTTCAATGGCATCCAACAAGGTGGTGATTTGAAGTGCGTTCCTGGTGGCATTCTTGCCCTTTTCCTCTGCCACTCTACCCTGATCTATAGATTCCTGTACCGAACCAACAATAAGCCTCACCCCCAAACTATCAATAAGGTCATCCCTAAATTTAATCGTTTCTGGAAAGTTATGCCCTGTATCCACATGCATCAATGCAAATGGTATTTTGCTCGGATAAAAAGCCTTTCTTGCCAAGTGGGTCACCACTATGGAATCTTTCCCTCCAGAAAACAAGATCACTGGATTTTGGAACTGGGCCCATACTTCCCTTAACACAAAAATGGCTTCAGACTCTAATTCGTCTAAATAATTTAAATAATACTTACTCATTACAATTGTAATTTGGGTCGAATCAATTCGTATATTCTATTAACGGCTTCGTCCACAGACTCTTTTTCCGACAAAACAATGTCTGGGTGCAAAGGTACTTCATACGGACTGGAAATGCCCGTCATATCCTTTATTTCTCCTTTTCTGGCCTTTTTATACAGCCCTTTTACATCTCTTTTTTCGCACTCTTCCAAACTGGTGTTGACAAAGACCTCAACATAATTTTCCCTGCCCACGGTTTCTTTAATAAAATTACGGTCTTTTTCAAATGGCGCCACAAAGGCCGCCAAAACCACTATTCCAGCATCTACAAAAAGATTGGCTATCTCACCTATCCGGCGATTGTTCTCAGAACGGTCTTCATCGGAAAATTTTAAATCCTTATTGATTCCCCTCCGGACATTATCGCCGTCCAAGACATAAGTTTTTATTTTTTCCTGAAACAGTTTTTGCTCCAATGCACAAGCAATGGTAGATTTTCCTGATCCTGATAGACCGGTAAAAAATATCAGGAATGAATTATGGCCATTAGACCTCCTTCTTTCATTCATTCCGATTTTATAGTTGTGCTTTATGATGTTCTCCTCCATTTTTTAGCTCGTTTTCTTTTATCAAGACCATAATTGATTTTGTACCATGTCCTTTCATGAAAATAATACAATAGCATTTTTGTGATGACTTCCGCAAACCCAATCTTTAAACCTGTAAATGGATCTCCTGAAATAATCCAAGATAACATAATAGTGTCCAAGGTGCCGAAGAATCTCCATGTAATGGTTTTAATGACATGCCTTTTTCTACTGTCACCGATCCCTACTTTAACCCATATTCTTTCATGAAAATAGTAAAGGGCCATTTTGGTGACTACTTCAGCCAAACCAATCTTCAGCCCCGTAAAAGGATTTCCTGTAATGACCCATGAGAGAATGATCGTATCCAATGTGCCAACGATTCTCCATGTAATGGTCTTGGCCAAGTGCCTTTTATAGGAAACTTTTTTTGTCATTTATTTTACTATGAAAAATGGGTTCAGGAGATTTTCCTTATTGTAGACCAAATCTTCGCCCGTTTCCCAGTTGGTCACCGTTAAGCCCATTGACGAACAAATGGCGTGACCTGCGGCCGTATCCCATTCCATTGTTGGTGCTACCCTTGGGTAGATGTCCGCTTTTCCTTCGGCAACGATACAAAACTTTAGAGAACTTCCTTTTGAAACTATCTCTACATTTTTGCCTTCTTTCTTTAGCTCTTCAATAAACTTTTCAGTCTGTTCGTTCATGTGAGAGCGGCTGCCCACAACTTTTATTTTGGATGGACCCAGTTTTTCCTTTGGCAACAACTGCCTCTCCCTACTGAATAAATCATTGAGAACCCCATCCGCGTCACTTACGGATATTTTATAAGATTTGCCCTTTTCTACGTTTGCATAATAAAGTTCGCGGGTTACCGGAACATAGATAACTCCAAGTACTGGAGTTCCTTTCAAAATCAAGGCAATGTTTACGGTAAATTCGCCATTTCTTTTAATAAATTCCTTGGTGCCATCCAAAGGGTCTACCATCCAACATACCTCCCAATTTTTTCTATTGCCATAATCAAGTGTTTTGTTCTCCTCACTAATGATTGGGATACCCGTTTCCTTAAGATAGGACTCTATAACCCTATTGGATTCGGTGTCTGCCTTGGTCAAGGGAGAGTTGTCCTCTTTGAATTCGGTTTCAAAATTGGAAGAGGTGTATATGTCCATAATGACATTCCCTGCTTCCATGGAAGCCTTAATTGCTAACGAAAGTTGTTGGTCTAAATCTATGGGGTTCAATTTATAGTATTTTTAGGTTAGTGCGCTTAAATAATTTGGTAAGTTCTTATCTTTTTCAGAGAGTTGCAAGCCGTTTGTAGTTATCAGCCACTCTATTTCGAATTGAGGGCAATCAAAACGAATCCCTCCCTCAGACTCTCTGTTATAATAATTATCGCACTTATAAAACACTTTTGCTACATCGCTCAAAGTTAAAAAACCATGTGCAAATCCTCTTGGCACAAATAGTTGTCTTTTATCCTCACTGTTCAGTTCAATAGATAAATGTTCACCAAAAGTAGGGGATTTTTTACGCAAATCCACCACTACATCCTGAATTCTTCCTTCCAATACAGAGACGAGCTTTGCTTGGGCATATTTTCCTTTTTGAAAATGTAACCCTCTTAGTACCCCTTTTTTGGAAAAAGACTGATTATCCTGGACAAAATTGATTTCCTGACCAATGGCTTCACAAAAATCCCTGTGGTTATAGCTCTCAAAAAAATAGCCCCTTTCATCCTCAAAAATGGCGGGCTCTATAATAAAACATCCTTTTAATTTGGTCTCTGTTGCCTTTATCATGCCCCTGTGTTCAATATGCCCAACAATCTTTTACCGTAACCGCTTTTCATCAAAGGTTTTGCCAGTTCTCTAAATTGCTCTTGATCGATATATCCCATTTCGTAGGCGGCAACCTCTATGGACCCGGTTATCAATCCTTGCCGCTCCTCGATCACTTCCACAAATTGCGAGGCCTGCATTAAGGCCTGAAATGTTCCAGTATCCAACCATGCCGTTCCCCTGTCCAGAATACTTACATGGAGTTTATTCCTTTTTAAATACTGCTTGTTTACATCCGTGATTTCCAATTCCCCTCGCGCACTTGGCTTTATGTTTTTGGCAATGGAAATTACATCATTATCATAAAAATAAATCCCCGGGACTACATAGTTGGATTTGGGTTCTGTTGGTTTTTCTTCAATACTGATGGCTTTTCCTTTTTCATCAAACTCAACCACCCCGTACCGCTGTGGATCATTTACCCTGTAAGCATAGATGATTCCTCCTTCTGGATCATTATTTTTTTGTAATAGTTTGGACAATCCGGCTCCGTAAAAGATGTTGTCTCCCAAAATGAGGGCCACCTTGTCCTTACCAATAAAATCCTCTCCTATAATGAATGCCTCTGCCAATCCGTTTGGTGCTTCTTGAACCGCATAAGAAAAGGTGCAACCATACTTTTCCCCATCCCCCAATAGTTCTTGGAACAATGGAAGGTCTTTTGGGGTGGAAATAATCAATATTTCATGTATACCAGCGTACATCAAGGTGGATATTGGATAGTAAATCATCGGCTTGTCGTATATGGGCATTAGTTGCTTGCTCACCGAAAGTGTAAGTGGGTGTAATCTACTACCTGTTCCTCCTGCCAAAACAATTCCCTTCATTGTGCTTTATTCTTGATACTGGTTTTTATAATATTCCATGTAGTCTTTTGAGGTAACATTATCCAACCATTCTTGATTGTCAAAATACCAATCTATCGTTCGTTCCAGTCCCTCTTCAAAGGTTACTGATGGTTGCCATCCCAATTCTTTGTTTATTTTGGATGCATCAATGGCATATCTAAGATCATGCCCTGGACGGTCTTTTACAAAGGTTATCAGTTTTTCCGATGTTCCTGGTATTCTATTGAGTTTTTTATCCATCAATCGGCACAGCAAATGGGTCAAATCAATGTTCTTCCATTCATTGAACCCTCCTATATTATAGGTCTCTCCTTTTTTCCCTTTATGGAATACCAAATCAATGGCCTCTGCATGGTCCTTTACATACAACCAATCCCGGGTATAATTTCCATCACCATATACGGGCAGCGGTTTATTCTGTATGATATTGTTAATGAACAAGGGTATCAATTTTTCTGGGAATTGATTGGGGCCATAATTGTTGGAACAATTGGAAATGATAAAAGGCAATTTATAGGTTTCACCGTACGCCCTAACAAAGTGGTCTGAGCTCGCTTTTGAGGCAGAATAGGGTGAGCTTGGGCCATACGATGTAGTTTCCTTGAACAGCCCTTCTTTGCCCAAGCTTCCATATACCTCATCTGTACTTATATGATAAAACACAAAGTTTGGGTTGTTCTCAAACAGCTCAAAAGAGGCATTCAACAAATTGACAGTGCCCAGAACATTGGTCCTGACAAATGACAAGGGGTCTGTAATGGACCGATCAACATGCGATTCGGCCGCCAAATGAATCACCCCATCAAATTTATGTTTGGCAAAAAATGCACTTATAAAATCTGTGTCGGTAATATCTCCTTTTATAAACCAATAGTTTGGGGCTCCTTCAACATCTTTAAGATTTTCAAGATTTCCGGCATAGGTAAGGGCGTCAAGGTTGAACACATTGTAGTTATTGTACTTGGTAACAAACCGCCTGACCACATGAGAGCCGATAAAACCAGCTCCTCCTGTAATTAAAATGTTTTTTGGAATATTTTTGTCCATAAAAGCATCCATGTAGTTCCCGGTGTTCCTTTACCAATCAGGAAAGAACACTGTTTTTAGGCCTCTTTGCGAAAGTACGATAATTCCTATCCAAAACAAGGTTGACCTTGTCCGTCAATCCATTCTCTTTAATAATTTGTTCGGCAAAATCATACCATGTCATTGGTTTTCCATCGGAATAATGATAAATGCCAAATGGCTTTTTCCCTAAAACAATCTCTTCAAGAATAAACTTTGCCAATGCCTCTGTATGGGTAGGACAACCTTTTTGGGTATCCGTAATATGCAATTCTTCTCCAGCCAAAGCCTTATTCAAAATAGTACGATAAAAATTATGACCATATTTTTTACTGTACAACCAAGATGTCCGAATAATAAAATGGTTGGGTAAAATTTCTTGAATAAACTGCTCCCCCTTTAATTTGGACTTTCCGTATACATTGATGGGATTGGGGGTGTCCGTTGTAGTGTAGGCCCCTTCTTTTTCACCATCAAAGACGTAATCGGTGGAAATATGAATCAGGACTGTTTTATGGTCCCTACAAACTTCAGCAAGATTTTTCACCCCTTCTGCGTTGACTTTAAACGCCCTGTCCGAATCCTTTTCGGCTTGTTCAACGTTGGTGTAGGCTGCGCAGTTGATACAGAAATCGTAGTGCCCTTTTTGAAACGCATCAACCAATTGGGAGGGTTGGGTAATATCAAGTTCGTCAGCTGTTTTGAAATCAAAATAAACCTCTGGAAAATCATGGGCATGTTCTTGAAATGTTAGGCCCAATTGGCCCCCGGCTCCAGTTACCAAGATTCGCCCCATACATTCTTTTTATTGTTTTTATTTTCGGCCGAAACCAAAAACCGGATAACCAGCAATTCTTCGTTTATTTCTGATTGTAGGATTTCAAATACCTGTTAAGCTCCAATAATGCCAAAACTCCAAATACCAAGCCCAACAATGCCACAGGAAGTATAAATTTATAACTGTTCCATATTCCCTTCAGTTCCACTCCTCTTGTTGGGAAATCACTAATAACATTGACGATGGTCGATTTATTCGCCCGTTCCTCGTTAAGTTCGACCATTTTTTCCTTTAAAATATCTTTTTCCTGTATGAGCGCCAGTTCCCGCCCTTGTGAGTCCACTCCTTCAGCCAGGTTGATGTTGGTGCCCTGCATGGGCTTATCGGCTTCTTTGACCATAACTGTACGGTACAAGCTTTGAAGGGAATCCAGTTCCACCAACTGTTTTTTGTATATCTCTTCTTGGAGATCTAAGTTCTCATCGTTGATTTTTTTCTGTAATTTGAAGTATTCATTGACAGATATCGAATTGATTATTGCCGGCTGCGCCTTTTTGGCCACTCTATTATCCGTGCTGATAATGGATATTTGGTGGAACCTTGCATCAAGGGAATTAAAATTTTCCAGGTAGTTCTCAAAATCTATTGCCTTGACCGTTGTGGTATCCAGTCCACTGATAAATTTGTCAAAAAGCTGTATTTTTTGGTTTTCATCGGAATAGGAATCGACAAAAATCTCCTTTACACTGGCCGCCTCATGTTCCGTAATGTTCAATGCCGTGGCCAAGGCGACCGAATCTTTGGCTTTTGCAAGATCATTATAAAACTCAATGTTATTGTAAAGCTGCTGAACACTATTGAAATTAGGTTCCACTACCATTCTGGAAATATACTTCACTGGAGTAATCTGATCTAAAAAAAATCCTCCAATTCCCCCAACAATAATGGCTGCCCCAATAAGTATGATGTTCTTTTGGACAAAAAGGAGGAACAACATAATTATATGGAAAATGCCTTTAAAAATGCTGCCGATGAAATTGAAGAACTTTTGAAAGCCCCTTCCAATCATTTGGAACAATTGCCCCAAATCTATCTCATCTGAATTATTCTGGTTTACTGGTTGGTCTGCCATACCTATGAGTTGAATATTTGTTTTAAAATCCTGTCCGTTATTAAATATGTGGGTTTCACCCCAGTTGTTCCCAATCCGCCCGAAGCCAATGTACTCCCCGTTTCCAAAGGATTGTCCGATGCATAATATGCGTATCGAACCTTGACATCTTTTTTTATGCTCTTGCGTATCTGGGACGCAGATTGTATTGCTTTTTGATAATGTACCCCTTCCATTTCCAGTCCTATCACATTCCAAGTGGATTCATGGAAAAACTGAAGAATGTCACGGTTCTGCAAGGAGGTCCCCAAAACGGTTACCATAGTACCCTCCAGAACCTTAAGGCCATGTCCTTCAAAATCAGAGGCGCACAATTCGTTGTTAAAAGGATAATTATCCGCAGTCCCTTCAAAAATGTGCGCTGAAGGAATCATCAAATCGCCCTTTCCCCCTTCCAAAATACCAGCTTTTCCCATTATGGAAACAGAATCAACATTTAGGAAAGTCTTCTCTCCCCCTTGATCCAACGGTTTCAACAACTCGTCTATGGTTTCATACGCCTGTTCCCCAAATGCATAGTCCATGACAAATATAACAGGTTTTTCTTCCTCCGGTATCCCTTCGGGAAGCTGATAGCAACAACTTTTGGCACCAAACTTGGCAGTATCAAAAATCTGTACATCGATGTTCGCACCGGATTCATCGTCCAAAAAGATCATTCCGTTCTTTTCTGCCAGGTTTTTGACCTTTTTGTTCAACGCTTTTTGCTTATCGGAACTGAGGGCCTCGTATATGTCCAACGAGTCGTTGTCCGGAAACTCTTTGGCCAAGGCCTTTTTGGCAAAAAGGGAATTCATTACACTGTGCATATTGGCGCTTATAATATGAAGCGGTCTATGCATCAGATTATGGTCCTTAAGGGTGTTTTTTATATTGTTTGCCCACTTTTCACCGTGTATGTGGTGCCCCAAGCGCTCCCGCAACAATGGACTGAAGGTAATCGTTCTTTTGTTGCCCGTGGTCTCCTCCTCAATTGCCAATTTTCCCAACCAATAAATCACGTGCAAAAACCGGTAGGGGTCTTCCGGGGTTTTTAACTTATTTTCAATTTCTACGACCTCATCAAAGGTTCTTCCCAAAATATTGGCACAATGTATAAGGGCAAGTTCCCTTTCGTCGTTGTTCTTTTCCTCGCTCAGCACAAACTCGGTAAGCTTATCCCAGTCCCGAATCGTGGCGTTGCCATCATCCACCAAGACCCTTTTTGAAATCTTGCCCGATTCAATGAACAAAAAGGTCAAGTGGGTCAGAATATCGTAAATATCACTTCTACCTCGTGTAATCTCGATATTCATCTGCTCGTCATCAATTCGGTAACAATTTCTCCTTCTTTTTGGAGGGACAATGGGCTTTAGGTGTGATTTTGCAAAGCCTTCGTCCGAAGTTAAATTGATAAACCGGCACTCCTCAATTCCTTCAGGGAGGCGTTCAAGCACATACACCAATCCATTAAGTTCCGCCTTATCTTCTGCAATGGTCCCATAAATTTCGGGCCTTAACAATAGTAATGCGTTGCGAAGGGCATTGCCGGAAACACCGGATGGTTTGTAAAATCCACGATTGAGCAAATGGCGCATGGTGATGTACAAGCGCTCAATTGCGTTGGTGGATTCCTGTGCCCTGGTAGTCTGTTTTACTTCTGTTGCCATCATATCTACCGACAAAAATAAGTGAATTCCTATGAAAATTAAGCTGTTCTAGGTCAACTAATTTTGAAGGGTTGTAGCCCATCGGCCACTTTACGGTCGTTGGCAAGGCGCTGCACCTTGTTCTGACCACCTAATTTACCGATGGATTTCATATAATCTTGAAAACCATTTGGTTTAATGACGGTGATCTTTAATGGTTGAAGGATATGCCCATCGATCAAGTCAAAATAATAGCTGTTCTGCTGTTTCATGCTCTCCTCAATGATCCTTGAAAATTCAACGGGGTCTGATGGTTCCTTCTCAAACTCAATGAACCATTCGTGATAAGGGAGCTCTCCTTCTTCTGGGTCGGTTTGGGGGGCAACGGTGAATTCGTTGACAACCGCATCGGTCCGTTCCACTGCCAATCTAAGGGCTTCTTCAACTTCTTTGGCGATCACGTGTTCGCCAAAAGCAGAGATAAAGTGTTTTATCCTCCCAGAAACCACAATTTTATATGGGTCCTTGGAAACAAACCGAACGGTATCTCCAAGGTTATAACCCCAAAGGCCGGCGTTGGTGGAAATTACCATAGCGTAGTCCACACCCAGTTCCACATCTGCAATGGTCAATCGTTTTGGGTTTTCATCAAAAAACTCATCCGCTTTTACAAATTCGTAGAAGATTCCGGCATCCAACAGCAATAACATGCCTTTTTCCTTTTGGGCGTTTTGATAGGCAAAAAATCCCTCGCTGGCAGGAAACAACTCAATACTGTCCACCTTTCTCCCTATGAGATTCTCGAATTTGGCCCGATATGGTTCGTAGTTAACCCCCCCATAAATAAACAATTGGAACTCTTTGAAGAGGTCACCGACCTTTTTGCCCGTTTTGGCATTCAACTTTTCAAAATACATTTGAACCCAAGATGGGATGCCGGCAATAACGGTCATATTCTCCTTTTCGGTCTCTTCCACAATTTTGTCCACTTTGGTTTCCCAGTCGTCAATACAATTGGTCTCCCAACTTGGCAATCGGTTTTTTTGAAGATAATTGGGTACATAATGGGCGGATATTCCTGAAAGTCTCCCGAGTTTAATCCCATTTTTTTCTTCCAAAATGGGACTGCCTTGCAAAAAAATCATTTTTCCATCCACAAAATCCGCATTACCCGTTTCATGAATGTAGTTTAGAATGGCGTTCCGGGACGCCTCAACCTGATTTTTTATGGACACTTTGGTGATGGGGATATACTTTGCCCCTGATGTGGTTCCCGATGTTTTGGCAAAGTAAATGGGTTTTCCGGGCCAGAGCACGTTTTCTTTTCCTTCCAAAATCTGTTGAACATAGCCCTTTAATTCTTCATAATCGCGAATGGGGACTTTTTCCACAAAATCTTGATGGGACCTTATACTATCAAATTGATGGTCTTTACCAAAAATTGTGTCCTTGGCTTGTGCAACAAGTGACTTAAAAACCCTTTGTTGGGTTTCTACTGGGGCTTTTACCCATTTATCGGTTTTCTTGGCGATTCGGTTCGCAAATATTTTTGCTGCAAATGCTTTTACTGACATTTAGTTGAAATCAATATAGTTTTGGGGATCTACGGGCTTACCCTTTCTCCAAAGTTCAAAGTGCAAGTGTGGCCCTGTGGTAAGCTCTCCGGTATTTCCAATGGAGCCTATCACTTCGCCGGCCTTTACCATATCTCCTTGGACTTTGCTCAAGGAACCGTTATGTTTATATACAGAGGTTATGCCTTCCTGGTGCTCAAGGATAATCACATATCCCGTTTCAGTGGTCCACTCTGCAAAAAGGACCGTTCCATTTGCAATCGCTTTGACAGGTGTTCCCCTGGGCGCTACCAAATCCACTGCGTAGTGTTTAGTTTTTTGATCAAATCCCTGGGACAAAGTTCCATTTACAGGTGGAAAAAACAACGTTCCCAAATTCTCAATATCCCTTTCAAAAAGATTGTATTTATCTTCCAGTTCCACTTCTTTCCTTAGAAGCAGGTCTTCTCGGATAGGGGTGAGATCCACAGAGGCCGGATCTAGTTTGTACTGTTCAAATAGGGAGTCGCGATTTGTTTGGTTATTCTCAATATCCCCCCTTAAAACTTTTCTAATATTGTCTAGGTACCGGTTGGTATAATTGAGAACGGTCACCAAAGAATCCGTTTTGTAGGTAAGTTCCGTGGCCTGTCGCTTCAATTTAGTGGATGAGTACCCAGGGATGTATTCTCTCAAAGGGGTAAAGGCAATGATCAAAGTGGTAAAACCGATCAAAACAATAATGAACATGGTCCCTGTAACAAAAACATTGAGCCGATTGAGCTTAAAAGATATCTTCTCTTCAAAGGTGCTCTCATTTAGAATTACCAAGCGGTACTTGTGAAGTAGCTTCCGTTTTATCTCCTTTCTTTTCTTTTTGTCCTTTGCCATGATGAACAAAGATAGTCTTAGATTTTAATATGCATGTTAAGCTTTTTAAAAAGGTGTTGCCGATAAGTTCCCAAAAATCCTTTTCAAATGCTAATTTTCGTTAATCCAATATACTCTTCCACATCTTTTTAGTACCTTTACCTTTCTAATTAAAGGTTTTTGAAAATATGATTGCTCAAACTATATTATTAGGCATGTTAGGCCCTTGGCAGATTGTTTTGATTCTTGCCGTGGTAGTTTTGCTTTTTGGAGGGAGAAAAATTCCTGAACTTATGAAAGGCCTTGGAAGCGGTATCAAAGAATTTAAGAACGCAACCAAAGAGGACGAAAAATTGGAGGGCGAAAGCAACGAGTCAAAATCGTAATTGACTTTTTTGCAGGCCGAAACTTGTTGTGTTTTAAGTGGTTTTAGACCAACAACAACATTTTTATAGTATTCAACGCCGTAAATTCACCCTTTCACAACAAAAAATTATCACCCCACTTACCATACCCTATTTTAGCAGTTCAAACTAAACTGTTAAGCCCGCTATGCTTAACCAAAAATGAACAGATCCGTTCATTTGTGCAGATGGAGTGGTAATGAAAAGATTGATCTTGCTTTTTTTCCTGTCTTGCTCGCTTGGCATATATGCCCAAGAGCTTGCCCTTTCCGATTATGGGAAAGAAGCTTCCATGTCCAACAACGAACAATATAATAATGACTACCCTCCCGAGGATGCCTTTATAAAACATCTTGATGGCTTAAGTGACAAGAGACTACATAAGTATTTAAGCAAAAAAGGGGCCTCAGAAAAGCTGATCCAAAAAGGAAACGAGTATTTTGATAAAATGTGGTATGCCGAAGCTGCCCGTATTTTTGATATTGTTCTGGAAAAAACCGACACTGAGCATACTTTGCCATTGTTGTCCAAGGCCGGGGATTCGCATTATTATAGTGGCAATCTCGAAAAGGCATATAAATGGTATGATGAACTCTACCAATTGTACCAAGATGAAATACCGGATGATACCATCTTTAAATATGCCCAAACCTTAAAGGGGACCGGTAAATATCGCAGAGCCGCAACCTTGACCAAAATCTTGAAGGAAAAAAGGAACGAGCCACTGAACGAACTCAACAACTTGGAAACAAACACATGGAACGGTGCGTCTTCAGTGAAGATCAAAAACCTTGATATCAATTCAAAGTATTCCGACTTTTCCCCCATGTTCCACAATGGCAACGACATTGTTTATGCCTCCGCAAAAGATTCTTCCATATTGACCACTCGCCGTTATCGATGGACCAACCAACCTTTTCTAGATCTTTATGTGGCAAAAAGAAAAAATGACGAGGGAGACCTCTTTGGTCCAAAAAAATTCTCCAATAAGATAAACACTAAGTTTCACGAAGCCTCACTTGCTTTTTCTCCAGATCAGAAAACCATCTATTTTACCAGAAACAATTATGGCAAAAGGTTAAAACGGGGCAAAAACGGTATCAATCATTTAAAAATTTATCGTTCGCAGTATAGCAATGGCACATGGACCGAGGCCGAGGAACTTCCGTTCAACAGTGAAGATTATTCTACCGGCCACCCAACGGTAAGTCTGGACGGCAAAAAAATGTATTTTGTTTCCGATAGGCCCGGCGGTTTTGGAGACACCGATATTTATGTAGTGGATATTTTGGAAAACGGGGCTTTTTCCGAGCCAAAAAACCTCGGCAGGACAATCAACACCAACACAAAGGAGATGTTCCCGTACGTAACCGAAAACGCCCTTTATTTTTCTTCCAACAAAGCCAAGGGTTTTGGAGGATTGGATATTTATAGATCTGAAGGGGCAAACGGAGTGTTCAATGAGCCCATAAATTTGGGCCAGCCCTTCAACAGTAATCGGGACGATTTCTCTTTTATTATTGATTCGACCGGCACAAAGGGTTATTTCGCCTCGAACCGAACAGGGGGAAAAGGGGACGACGACATTTATTCCTTTACCTATACACCCAATTTTAATACCATAACCGGAGCTGTGGAAAACACTTCTGGAGAGGCAATCGAACAGGCTAGTATCATGTTGTTCCAGGAGGGTGACCTATTAAAAGAAGTTATAGCGGATGGTAACGGAGAATACTCTTTCGATAATTTGGACCCTACAACCAATTATACCATAGTGGCCAAGAAAGAAGGCTTCATAAACGATAGCTTAACGGTAAAGACCAAGGACAACAAGAACATAAAAACAACCCATCGTTTAAAAGAACAGAAAAAGGTTTCTGTGGACAAGCCCATAGTTGAAACTTTTAAGCCCGGTAATGTGTACTTTGGCTTCGATAGCTATAAGATCACCGCTAGTTCTGCCAAGGAATTGGATAAGCTTATCGCTGTTCTAAAAGAGAACCAAGACCTTTCCCTTAAAATCAAATCGTACACCGATGCCATTGGTCCAACAGCGTACAACAAATACCTCTCTGAGAAACGGGCCCAATCCACCAAAGACTATATTGTTTCCCAAGGTGTCGATCCTTCAAGAATTGTCAGTGCCGTTGGTTATGGTGAAGAGGAACCGTTGAACAATTGCATTGATGGCCAACCATGCCCGGCAGACCAGCATCGTTTGAACAGGAGATCGGAATTTATTCTCATTTCTGAATAAATAGCTTCCCTTTGTCCTTTAAACACAGCCTATTCTTGATCTTTTTAAGAACAATCTGCAGTTTATCGATATTTTCGTTCGTCCAACTGTTTGGGGCAATATGTAGTTTGTCGATCAAATAGATGGCTTTGCGGGTTTACGGCATTCCCACTTATCCTTCACCCCTTTTTATTGCCGTTCATCCCTTTGTTTTTCATTCTCTTCCACGAAATCAAATCTTTGACCTGTCTTTAAAACTTAAAACCAGGCTTATGAAAAAATTATTACTCGTTAAGGAAATTTATTTGGAAGGCTTCCGCAATTTGGGGCACATCTTATTGGAAAAATATTTTAAAATATTCGCATGGTTCAGCTTTATCATGTTCTTTATCGTGCTTTATGCATTTGTATACAGGATAGCAACCGGCTATGCGTTTGATTAATCAAGCTAAGCTTTAAAGATCAAAAAAAGCCCAAGACACGATAATCTTGGGCTTTTTTGATTTTGTTGTGGGTAAAATTTCCTTAGTCCGCAGAAGAAGAAGGCACAAACTTTATTGTTTTCAAAATGGCCTCCAGTTCAAACATATAATCCCGTTTTGCTTCGGAAGGCGCAAAAGTGAATCCCTCGATGACCATCTTCCTGTTGTTTTCTTTATCGTTGATGATATAGGTTAAGAACGGGCCTGCCATCGGGTATCCATGAATTTCCCATACACCTCTTACCTCTGCCGCTTTTCTTCCTCCAATTTCCGCAGGGAATACATAGGGGGCAAAAGCCTTTTCAGTGATCATATAAGTATTTTCATAAGGGCCAGGGATATATTTTTGACCTATAGAGTCCCTCATTCTAACGATATCCTCCACAAAAGTGGAATCGTTACTGAAATAATCCCACGGCATTTCATAAGCAATAATGTTCATGGTTCCCTTCGGAATCTGGATGTCCATCCAAACAAAGTTGTCCTCTCTTTTTCCCACCTTGTATAACGATGGTACATTAAGGTGAATTCCAAACTCCTCTTCAAGGGCCTTGTCCTTGCTCAAGGAACGTTCAAATCGTCTTTGTGCCTCTGCAATCTCATTCTCTTTGAACTCTTTTATGGCCCTGTCTGCCAAAGAATCAAGGTTCTTTATCAAGATTTCCTCGGTCGGTCCGGTTACCACGGCGACTTTTTGCGGTTTTGAATATGCATCGTCTTTGATATGGGCCAAAGAGGTTGAATCTTGTTCCACATACAACAATGACCTGGAGTGGGTGGTAGTCCCCTTGAACACCTTTGGTGGTACTTGTGTAATGGTGAATTTAGGCTCTATTTGGGGCAGACCAACAATCTGCGCCGCAAACTCTTCCCTGATTTTCTCCCCGACCGGCCCTCTCCAGAGCTCGGTGTCCATGACAACCATTAGAGAGTTTATGCCCCCTGTGGATGGTGGAAGGAATCTTTCTTTTGAACCTGAATTCTTACAGGCTCCCAACGCCAACAATGTTGTGGCGACTACTAGTGTTCCAAATTTTTTCATCTTGTGTTAAATTTACGAAGAACAATCACACAATTTAAGTTTTGTGCCCGGTTTTAGATTATTCCCACTAATACCGTTCCATTCTCGCAAATTTTCTATGGTAATTCCCGGGTACTTTTTGGAAATCGCCCAAAGGGAATCCCCTGACCTTACCGTATATATTTTAGATCCGCTTACTGTAGCTCCAGAAGACTTGGAGCTGCTGGTCTTGGAAGAGTTTTTGGCAATATAGGGTTTTCTCGGGTATATTGTCAATCGTTGTCCTACCCTCAAATTGTTGCTTCTAAGACCGTTCCATCGTTTTATTTGACTGATTCCCACGCCATATTTTTCGGCTATCTTACCCAAATAATCGCCACTTTTCACCCTATAACGAATCTGGTCCTGGGCGGTCACCAGATTTGGCAATGGTTTTTCCAATGAGTCCAGTTCCTTTTTGGCAAAGGCATAAATCTGTTCCTCGTTGGAGACAAACTTTCCGATTTTGGATACTGGTAGCCGCAGGGCATAATTTTTTCCTTCAACTTTCGGGATAATATTGAGTTTATAGGCAGGGTTCAACATTTCAAGTTCCTCTGTCCCTATGTCCACAAGTCTTGAAATTTGATCAAATGTGATCATGTTCTTTACGTGGATCGTATCCGTTTCAAAATAGGGACGGTCGGCTTTTTTATATTGCAACCCATGTTCTTCGGCATATTCAAAAATGTACATGGTTGCCAAAAAAGCGGGGAGATACCCTGCTGTTTCCCTGGGAAGGAATGGTCTGATGTTCCAATAGTTTTTATATCCTCCTGAACGTCGAATGGCCTTGTTTACGTTTCCTGGGCCGGAGTTATATGCTGCCAACGCCAAATCCCAGTCTCCAAAAATATCGTAGAGCTTGGAAAGATATTTACTCGCTGCTTTGGTGGCCAAAATAGGGTCGTGTCTTTCGTCCACATAGCTACTTACATCCAAACCATACATTTTGCCGGTACTGTACATAAATTGCCAAAGTCCCTTGGCGCCCACTCTGGACCTTGCTTTTGGATTAAGGGCAGATTCCACGATGGCCAGATATTTGATTTCCAAAGGAATATTTTGGTTGTCCAACTCCTGTTCAAATAATGGAAAATAAAACTGGCTTGCCGTCATCATGCGCTGCATCAGATCCCTCCTCCTTGTCAAAAAAGATTTGATTACACTTTCCAAGGATGGATTATAGGTGATGTTGAACGGGGTTTTTTCGTTCATTCGCGCCAAACGCGCCTTTAATGTATCCGTGGGCAGGTCAACCACATAAACCGAATCCTGTTCTGGACCGTTTTGAATTTCCAACAGCATATCACTGAACAGATCTGCGTTACTATGAAGCTCGTTTAACCAAAGGCTATCATATTTCCAAGCTTCTTCCAGATCACGCAGCTTAAACTTTCCATCTTCCTTCGTTTCCAACGCCATGAGCTGACCGTCGATTTTAACCTTCGACACTGAAATGGTCGCCCCTTCCCCTTCTTGAAGCAAAGTGGTGTCTTTTTCCGTGTTCCGTGCCACATCCATTTGCTGTGCACCGACATAGGGCCCGGCGGACAGTATGGCCGAAAAAACAGCTATTCTCAATTTTTGGTTCATTTGGAAAAGATTTGATTTATGGGGCAAACTAAAATGGTGCTTTTTTCTGAAATAGTAAAGCCCAGAGACAAATTTCTCTGTCTTTTTAACGTTTTCCCTGATAACTCAGAACGTGATACTTAGCCCAATATTGCAGCGATGCCCGGCAAGGTTTTCCCTTCCAAGCTTTCCAACATCGCCCCGCCACCTGTGGACACGTAGCTTACTTTGTCCTCAAACCCGAATTGTTTTACGGCGGCAACGGAATCTCCTCCACCCACAAGGGAGAATGCTCCTTTTTGTGTGGCTTCATCAATATAATTGCCTACTGCTATGGTTCCTTTGGCAAAATTTTCCATTTCAAAAACGCCCACCGGACCGTTCCACAAGATGGTTTTGGATGCCAAGATCACCTCTTTAAAAATTTCCAAGGTTTTTGGACCCGCATCCAACCCTTGCCATCCATCAGGGATTTTATCTACGTCAACAAATTGTGTGTTGGCTCCATTGTCAAAGGCATCGGCCGCCAAAACATCTACCGGCAGATAAACCTTCACGTTTTTGGCCTCAGCTTGTTTAAGAATTTCCAAAGCCAGCTCCATTTTATCATCTTCGCAGATAGAATCCCCTACTTTTCCCCCTTTTGCCTTCACAAAAGTGTAGGTCATACCTCCCCCGATGATAAGGTTGTCCACTTTGTCCAATATATTTTCAATAATGGTGATTTTGGAGGATACCTTGGCACCTCCCAAAATAGCGGTAACGGGCTTTTCCCCTGTTGCCATTACTTTGTCTATCGCTTTGATTTCCTTTGCCAAAAGATATCCGAAACATTTGTTTTCTGGAAAAAATTTAGCCACAATAGTGGTAGAGGCATGGGCCCTATGGGCGGTGCCGAACGCATCGTTCACGTAAATATCACCATGTTTCGACAATTGCTCGGCAAACGATTCATCCCCAGCTTCCTCCTCGGCATGAAAACGAAGGTTCTCCAACAAAAGCACTTCTCCACTTTGCAGGTTGGCCACAGCGTCATCTGCTTTGGGACCGACACAATCTTCCGCAAATTTTACCTGTACCCCAATAATCTCGGATACGGTTTCGGTGATGTGGGAAAGTGACATGTCCGGGTTCGCTTTTCCCTTTGGTCTTCCCAAGTGGCTCATTAAAACGGCAGAACCACCATCTTCCAAAACTTTTAAAATGGTAGGTTTTGCGGCATCAATTCGGCTAGTGTCGGTTACATTGAAATCTCCGTCCAACGGAACGTTGAAATCAACTCTGATCAATGCTTTTTTTCCTTCGAAATTAAAATCGTCTATCGTCTTCATTTAGTGTGGTCTTTTTTGAGAATCTCAAAAGTAAAGATTTCTTGCTTTTTCACTGGTTTGACGGGCCTATTATTTCAAAGATTCACAGTTTTTAACCTTTTTGATTTGATATGTTAAAGAGATGACTCCCTTCAATCTGGTTCTGAAGAAAACTTCAATGGTTAAAAATGTATCTTTGGAACATGCTTTTTAAAAATGTTTTAGGGCTCGAACACATCAAAAAACATTTGGTGACCACGGCTGAAAACGGTCGGGTGGCCCACGCACAATTATTCGTTGGACCGGAGGGCTCCGGAGTATTGCCCATGGCCATAGCTTATGCCCAATACTTGCTCTGTGGCAATACTGGTGGTGAAAATGATGGGGAAAACATGGTGTGCAACACAAAGTGCAACTCATTGACACACCCCGACCTTCATTTTGCGTTTCCTGTTTCCAATTCTGACAAGATAAAATCACATGCTGTAAGTGACCATTATCTGGAAGAATGGCGACAGTTTGTAAAAGAGCAGCCCTATGGAAATTTGTTTGATTGGTACCGACATATTGGTATTGAAAAAAAACAGGGGCAAATTGGGGTGGATGAAGCCCAGGACATGGTAAAAAAACTGTCGCTGAAGTCCTATGAAGGGGGATATAAGATCTTGATTGTTTGGATGGCCGAAAAAATGAATATTTCCGCGGCCAATAAGCTTTTGAAACTTATTGAAGAACCTCCCGACAAAACAGTCTTGCTTCTTTTGGCGGAAGATGAGGAGCAAATCATCAATACCATCCGTTCCCGCTGCCAAATTTTAAATTTTCCTCCCCTTGCGGAACAAGTCATTACCGACGAACTTTTACGTAGGGGTATTGACCAGACCGAGGCCCATACAATTGCCCTTGAAGCAAACGGGAACTTTAACAAGGCCCTTGATCTATTGAACAATGATTCAGAAGATTTGGTTTTTGAACGTTGGTTTGTGCAATGGGTCCGAAGTGCTTTTAAGGCCAAGGGCAACAAGGGTGCCATTCAAGAATTGATTTTGTGGAGCGAAGAAGTTGCCAAAACGGGTCGGGAAGTACAGAAAAAATTCCTGAACTATTGCCTTACCATGATGCGGCAGGCGCTTTTACTCAATTACAAGGCAGATGAACTCGTGTACGCCAAGGTGCACATGGAAGGCTTTGACCTGAACAAGTTCGCCCCTTTTGTACATGAAAATAATATTTTGGAAATTGTAGAGGAGTTGGAAAAAGCAATTTTTCACGTGGAACGCAATGGAAATTCCAAATTGATTTTCACGGACCTGTCCATTAAACTAACAAGGCTTTTACACACAAAGGCCGCTTAAATAAAACTAACCATGACCATATTTTCAAATATTACAGAGCTTCTGTTGCTGGTTTTTTTGACAATCACTTTTTTGCAGAGTGGAATTGACAAGGTGTTGAATTGGAAAGGCAATCTAAGTTGGTTGACCGGGCATTTTGCAAAATCCCCTTTTAAGGGAATGGTCCCCGTCCTTCTTGGAATTATCATGGTTCTTGAAATGCTCTCCGGAATACTCAGCGGTGTAGGTGTTTTTCAATTTGCCATCGATGGCGAAAGTGTTTTTGGCTTCTACGGAGCCATTCTTTCAACGATAACTTTGTTGATGTTGTTACTTGGCCAGCGTGTGGCCATGGATTATGAAGGGGCAAGGACGATTGTTGTCTATTTGATTCCAACAATTTTTTTGGTGTACATAATGCAGTAAAATATCCAATTATGATTCTAGATGCCGTCCCAAGGCCCGGACTTTCCGACAAAAACAAAGTTTCTTGTGGACAATAAAGCAAAAGCAGAGGACAGACAACAGGATATTGAACTGAAAATGTGATACTCTTCGGCAAAAAAAAGTAATTGCTACATTGGGGGAACAATTTCCAGCGTTTTTATTACTTATATCCAGGGTTGCTGTGAGTCTCGAGAAAAAGAAAATAACAAAAGAATAACGACATTGCACCACTAAGAATGAACGAAAAATTACACAAAACAGAGCCCTATCCAGTTGATGCCTTTGTAATGGCCCAAACTGACCTTCGTAAAGGCTATGCTGATGGCTCTTTAGGTGTTTTAATTTTGGGAGCTGTTTGGTTGGTTGCTGCATTGGTCGCTTTTTTTGTTTCCTCACTAACCGCTGTTTGGACGTTGTTCTTTGGAGGAATGTTCATCCATCCATTAAGCCTGTTAATTGGAAAATTAATGGGGGTGCCCGGTAACCATTCCAAACAAAATCCATTGGGAAAACTGGCCATGGAAGGCACTGCTTTTATGTTGATGTGCATTCCTTTGGCTTTATTGCTCTCGTTACAGGAGCATGCGTGGTTTTTTCAAGGTATGTTGTTAATCATTGGTGGCAGGTACCTGACCTTTACCACGCTTTATGGCATTAAAACGTATTGGGTGTTGGGCGGAATTTTGGGTGCTGCGGCCTTTGCTCTATTTTTCTTTAATGCTTCTCCGGGAATTTCAGCACTTATAGCTTTCAGTATGGAGACTGGGGCTCGAATTTTATGTTTTACCAAACTCAAAAGAAAACCATCCTTATAAATAGTTGTTTTGGAATCGCTCAGGCTATATTTTGAATCTGAATTTGGAATTTCTCAATCTGATTGGGAGCTATTTTCTTCAAAATTGGTGCAACGGTATTTTCCGAAAAAAAGAATTTTGACCCATCAAGGGAAAGTGGAGAATTATCTTTCATTTGTGGAAAGTGGAATTGTCCGGCTGTTCATTCCCAAAAAGGATGGTGAACTCACATTTGGTTTTGTTTTTCAAGGTAATTTTGTGAGTGCATACGATTCCTTTCTTGAACAAACACCTTGCGAGTATGTTGTGGAAACCATAACTAACAGCGTTTTATGGCAACTTAGTTACCATGACCTTCAATACATATACAGTACATCTAAAATTGGCAATTTGATCGGGAGAAAAGCTAGTGAGGAACTCTTTTTGAAAAAATCCAAAAGAGAGCTTTCATTATTGCGGGACAGTGCACAACAACGATACCTGAATCTTTTTAAAGAGCGTCCAGAACTTGTCCAAAAAATTCCTTTAAAATATATTGCTTCCTACATTGGTATCACCCCACAGGCTCTTAGCCGTATTCGAAAGCGTATTTTTTAACCTGGGTTCATTGTTTGCTATGCCTTAAAAAAAAGAACTTTGAGCAAAAAAAAATGAAACCTCTATTTGTCCTTATCTTCACATTTGTTATTTCATTGTTGATCTTAAAGTATACCGCTCAGCGGCTTGATTATCAACTTGCAGGTAGAATCGGGATGGCCAGCATGTTGGTTTTCACGGCCATTGGTCATTTTTTGTTCATGGAGGGTATGTCCGCAATGATTCCTTCTTTCATTCCCTTTAAAAAAGAGCTCGTGGTTTTTACGGGCATAATTGAGATGGTATTCGCCATTGCTCTTTTGTACTCCAAACATCAAACCCTGGTGGCCTGGTTATTGATTGCCTTTTTTGTTTTGGTATTGCCCGCAAACATAAAAGCAGCAATCCATCATATCGATTATCAAACTGGCCATCAGGATGGTCCAGGGGTTTCCTATTTATGGTTCAGGGTCCCCCTGCAATTGTTTTTTATCGTGTGGGTCTTTTTTGCTTCCCGAAGGTAAAAAAGAAAAAACCCGCTCTTTTAGAGCGGGCTTCCTTTAGATTCTTAAACAATACTATTTCTTGTACTTTTCATTCAGTATTTTCAAGATGGCATCGGTAAGGTCGTGCGCTTCTTCCCCATAAAGGACAGAGCCTCCGTCACCTCCTCCAAGAATGTAGGTATAGCCGTTGGCCTTACCATATTCCTTGATTTCTTTTTTGACCTTCTTTACCAAGGTGTCCATTTCAGCTTGGCTTGTCAGTTGTAGTTGTTGCTCCTCCTGTTGCAATTGCTGACCCACAAATTGTCCACGCTGTTGTAATTGGGCATATTCTTCTTGTGCATTCTTCTGTGACATTTTTTGGGCCTTTGCCTGGAACTGCTGTAATTCCAATTGGAACGCTTGTGAAATACTGTCCCGTTTTTTGGTCATTGCTTCCGCTTTTGTTTTAAATCTGGCCTCAACATCAATTTTCTCTTGATACTCGTCCATGATCCTTACACTATCCACAAATGCAATTTTGTTTTGCTGACATGCCATAGCGGTAACGGCAATAGCAAGAACTACTAATTTTTTCATCTTTTAGTTTTTATCGATGGGCAAAAATAGGAAAGCTTTTCGAATGCCGATCATTAAGTTTTTATCATTGATTAATTGCCTTCAACAAACAATAAGGAAATTTTATGACAATAATCATTGTGCATTTGATATATCTATCAAAAAGGATGCGTAGAAACCGGTCGTTTTCGGCGCTTCTCGTTAAACAAGCACTATTCACGCATGACAAGGGCAATTCGGCCGACAGAAGGCCTTAAAATGGCTTATTGCTTCTTTTTTAAGATATAGATCAAAGATGAGTGCTCTTTGGTGAAGACCGCCCTAGCATTAGACCATAAACCAACAAAAAATCCACGAATCAATCCTAAATGGTTGCCCTTATATTTTTCAGAAAGTATGGAGACATAAAATGCATCGAACCACATGGGTTTAATTTTGACAACTTCCATTTTGTGTTTATCAAAAAGTTTGGAAATTGACTTTTTTGAAAAATGCCAAAGATGGCGGGGCACATCGAAAGCGGCCCAATAAGATTTGTAATATTTGGCATCGGACGATTTAAAATTGGGAACGGCAATTACCAGTATTCCATCTTCATCCAAAAGCGAAACTAGGGAAGCTATCTGATCTTCCAAATTGGGTATGTGCTCCAAAACGTGCCAAAGCGTAATAACCTGAAACTTTTGTCCTGTTAAATCGCCCAAACTGGGTTGCAGTTCAATTCCCTTTTGACTTGCCAACTGTCTAGCCTTTTCATTCGGCTCAACACCGACAACCTTAAAACCAGAATTTTTGGCCGTAATTACAAAATCTCCGGTGCCAGCACCAAAATCAAGCAATGTTATAGCTTTATCTACTTGATACTCAATTATTTGAATCTTATTTTTAAGGTTTTTTAGCTTAACAAGATGGTACAATCTATCTGTAAACGATTTTTTGGAGTCTGTGTGGGAAATATAGTTCTCACTCTCATAATAGGGAGTCAGATTTTCTGGTTGAGGTAAGGTTACCAGCATATCAAGGTCTTCGTCCCAATGCAATTCGAACGGTTCTCCGGAAACTGAAAAGTCTTTAGTTTTTAAAAACAACTTCATTTTAATTATCTGTAGCCAAACATTCGTTTTTCAAATCCCGAAGATAGGACAAAACAATATCTCCGTTAAATGGAATCTTAAAAACAAATTGTCCATTCTTTGGTCACTGTAAAACTTCATCGCGATAGATTATCCCCTAATAATTCTGGTTCACACATTTTGGCAACAACAATTTATATCCGAATGTATTTTGAAACAACATCCTTGATCAAAAAAAGAATCAAGTCCATAAGTGTTTCAAAAACATAAATCATGTTCCACGTGGAACAGTATAAAAAATTATCTGCCCAAATACACTAAAAGAACGCTGATGTCAGAAGGAGAAACACCACTAATCCTTGACGCTTGCGATATGGTAACCGGCTGTATGGATTTCAATTTTTCACGAGCTTCATAAGACAGAGATTTAAGCTTGGAATAATCAAAGTTGTCAGGAATTCGAACATTCTCTAGACGCTGTAATTTGTCAGCATTTGTTTTCTCCTTGGCAATATATCCAGAATACTTAACCTGGATTTCCGCTTGTTCCAATACTTCACGGTCAAGTTGATTTTCCTTAACGAAGGCAGCAACAGAATCCAGTTGCAACATGTGATCCATTGTTACTTTAGGTCTAGAAAAAACCTTAAAAAGTTTGTCCGATTGTTTTACCAAAGCGGAATCCAAGGAAGCCAAAATAGGATTTATTTCCTCCGTCGTGTAGCTAGTTTTTTTGAAAAAATCCACAAACTTTTTGGAATTGGACATCTTACTTTCCATTCTTTTCAAACGCTCCTCCTTGGCCAAACCAATCTCATAGCCTTTTGGCGTAAGCCGCAAATCGGCGTTATCCTGTCGCAACAATGTTCTATATTCAGCCCGCGAAGTAAACATTCGATAAGGTTCCTCCGTTCCTTTCGTGATCAAATCATCAATCAATACTCCAATATAGGCCTCATCCCGTTTTAATATAAACGGCTCCTTTTCATTTATCTTTAGGTGCGCATTTATACCTGCCATCAACCCCTGGGAAGCAGCTTCTTCATAACCTGTCGTTCCATTTATTTGACCAGCAAAATAGAGGTTCTTTACCAACTTTGTCTCAAGTGTGTGCTTCAATTGTGTTGGCGGAAAATAATCGTATTCAATGGCATATCCCGGTCTAAAGAACTTGACATTCTCAAATCCCTTGACTGATTTCAATGCTCTATATTGGACATCCTCAGGTAAAGAAGTTGAGAAACCATTTACATAAACCTCAACAGTATTCCAGCCCTCTGGCTCAACAAATATTTGATGCGAATCTTTATCAGCAAACCTATTTATCTTGTCTTCTATGGACGGGCAATATCGTGGTCCAATACTCTTAATCCTACCATTGAACATCGGAGACCGATCAAAACCTTCACGAAGTAAATCATGTACCAATTTACTGGTATGGGTCATATAACAATCTCTCTGTTCCTTTAAGATTGGAGTATTTAAATAGGAGAATTTTTCGGGACAATCATCCCCCGGTTGAACAATCATTTTGGAATAGTCCAAAGATCGACCATCCACCCTTGGAGGGGTGCCCGTTTTCATCCGTCCACTATCAAAACCGATGTCAACCAATTGCTCTGTAATACCGGTTGCTGCCTTTTCGCCAGCACGCCCACCGCCCAATTGCTTTTCACCAATATGGATAAGACCATTCAAAAATGTACCGTTGGTAAGCACAACAGATTTCCCACGAATCTCCAAACCAAGACTTGTTTTTACCCCTACAACTTTATCGCCTTCTATCAATAAGCCATTGACCATTTCTTGATAGAAATCGACATTGGGGGTATTCTCCAAAGCCAACCTCCATTCTTCCGCGAAACGCATTCTGTCATTCTGTGCACGTGGACTCCACATAGCGGGCCCCTTGGATTTGTTCAGCATTTTAAACTGAATAGCGGACTTATCCGTAATAATTCCACTATAACCACCAAGAGCATCAATCTCGCGCACAATTTGACCTTTTGCAATACCGCCCATGGCAGGATTACAGGACATTTGGCCAATAGTTTGTAGGTTCATGGTGACCAATAAAGTACTAGAGCCTAAATTAGCTGCGGCTGCGGCTGCCTCGGCACCAGCGTGGCCTCCTCCAACAACGATAACATCATATTCTTTTTCAAACATAACTACTGTTCCACGTGGAACATTTTAATTTTTTCCTCTTCCTTTGCTCTCATGTTTTCTTTCTCCTCATAAGTTTTATCACCAAAACCAACAAGATGGAGAATACCATGACTCATGACCCTTCGTAGTTCATTAAGAAAATCTACATTAAATATTCCGGCATTTTCTTTTACCCTATCCGTGGAGATAAAAATATCACCGGAAAGCATATGGCCATCGGTATAATCAAACGTAATAATATCCGTAAAGGTGTCGTGATTTAAATACTCCTTGTTAATCTTTAATAGATAGTCATCTGTACAAAAAACATAGTCTATTTGACCCACAGAAAAACCTTCGGAAACAATTACCCTATTTATCCAATCGGTATAATCGGATTTATTGTGGATTATAAAATCACTCTTAAAATGAAAGTCAATCATTGTTGAAATAAACCTTTACCTTTTTCTCAAAATTTTGGCGCAAAGGTAAAGCTTGTCTATTTAATATTTCAATGTCGTTCTGGTATTCTTGAAGCAACTCAGGTTTAGTGGTAACAGGGTTGGTAAACTGGCGAACGTTGGTTTTACTTTCTCGTTCCTTTTTTTCACCCTGTTCCATTGAGGCATTTTCCAATTTCAATAATTGGTGTTGAATATTATTGGCTTTGTTTCGCGTACGTTCAGTAATACCGTTTTCCAATAAGTCGTTCTCAAAATCTTCCATTTGTTGAATCAATTTTTGGGCCAAATTTCTGTCCGATTCACGCATCATATCCTCCAACTGTTTTTCCAAATTCTCACGTAAAAATTGCTGTTCTTTATAAATTTCGTACACCTCTTCAAGATTCATTTCACCAAGACCATTACCACCAGATTGTGACCCTTGTTCATTTTGAGATTCTTTTTGTTTTCCTTCACCATTTCCTTCCGTACCATTTTGACCAGTTTCGCCAGGGTTGATATTTCCCTCTTGACCCTCATTTTTACCCCCTTGATTCTGCCCATCATTATTCTCCTCACCACCGGACTCTTCACCTTTCTTACCAGAACCATTCATTTTCTGTTGAATACTTTGTTGTCCTTTAATAATATCAGGTAATTGAAAATCTTCTCCATCACCGCTACCTTGACCGGGCGTCATATTCTCCTGCATGTTATCCAAAACATTTGCCAAAAAATCAGCCAAAGCATTGGTTGCATTGATTACATACTGCTGATAAGATGCGCCCTGATAAATTTGATTTTCAGCAATGCTCTCCAAAGATTTATCGATATTATAATAGACTTCAGAAATTTGTTCGTTAACAAATTCCGATAGCTCCGCTCTACGCAGTGACAGTGCAAATAAACTATCATCCACATGCTCAAATAATCTCCTCAGGTTTTGTTGGTCTCTTACGGTACGGGAAAATTGGGAAATATCAACATCAGCCGTTTGTAGGTTATCAAAAAGGTTTTCCTGCTTAAAAGAAAAAACAACCAAATTATCCAAAATCTGTCTAAGCATTTCTGCATCTTCAGTATCGGAAGAACCGCCTCCAGCTGACCCCGTTTTTAAGTATTCACTCATTTGGCGCATTTTTTCCGCAGCAGACTTTTGTTTTTTCTTGGCTTTTTCTTCAGCCTCTCGTTTTTGATTAGCTTGAGGAGATTCGCCTTCGTTTTGATGTTCTTCAATAGCATTTAGGGCATCTTCCTGATTACGCTTAACATCGTCCGAATTTTTCTTATCGGTGTTAATGTCCAAAGGTTTTTTCAATTTCTGATTGTCCTCCTCAAGTTCCTGAATATCCTCCGCAACTTTATTGAACTCTTTATTCAACTTTTCCTGCTGGAGTTTACTTTCCTTGTTAATTTGTTCCTCGGATAAAGCGTCTTGCTCTTTTGCGATTTCATCAAGTTCATTAGCAAGTTGAGCAGCCTTCTCTGTAACATAATAACGTTTGGTCAACTCCAGAATCTGCTCAAGATTTCGTGTGTTCTTTCCTTGGTTCTTACCGAGCTCTTCCAAACGTTTTTGAAGATCTTCTTTATCAATCTTATCAGCAATCTTATTAAGCTCCTCCAACAGTTTAGCATTTTTTCTTGCTTCTGCTTCCTGCCGTTCCAACCGTTCTTGAAGCATTTTCTTCATCTGTGAATCGCTTGAACTTTTATCAATACTTTTATTAAGGTCTTGACTAAACTTTTGCATCAATTCCTCTTGCAGCTTTTGTTGTTGCAAAAAACTCTTGATCTGACTTTTTTCTTCAAAACTCAGTGTCTTTTCCTCTTTCTGAATATTGTTTATTTCAGAAAGTACTTCTTCTTGTTGTTTCAAATTATCTAGAGATTCTTCAATTCTATTAAGGGTAGAATTCTGAAATTCTAATTCTTTGTTTATCAACTCATTATCATCGTATAATGTAGCATGAAAGACCTTGCTTTTGGTCACCTTACCCCCTCTAACTCCGTCATTATCAATAACTTCGAAATATAATTTATAGTTTTTACCGGGTTCTAGTATCAAACCGGTAGGAAACGTATAATAAAACTGATAGACATTGGTGTTTACGGTTTCTAAGGAAATCCTCTGGACATTGTTCAAATCATCCGAAGGATAACAGACCAAACGTATTTCCCATAAACCATAATCATCTGCAGCTTGGCCAACATAATATGATTGATTGCGGTTCAAAGAATCCAATACTTGATCCACATGAACCGTAGCCTTCTGATCCTTGACAACAACTAAACCATAACCCAGCCTTTCAAAGTCTTCAACTTTTTCGTTTGAAGTACTAAGCTCATAGTTTAAATCACTAAAGAGCCGTTTTGAGGTAGAAAACAAATTATCTTCTTTATGAAAGAAAAAGGTGGTGTCCTGGGTAATCATCTTAATATTATCCACATGACTCCCCTTTATTTTCCATGTAACCGTAGTGCCTTCAGGAACCTCAGCATTACCGGTCCCCGTAATCAAATCCGGAGCTTTGTTAAGATAGGAAGGATAATCAAGTTCCAACATGAAATCTACCAAGGTAGGTGTTCTATAACTGTTTATTGAATACCTTTTGGAATCCCACCCATTAGCAGTAAAATAAAAGTCGGTTTCCGGTACGGGTGCCTCAAAAGTATATTCATAAAACCCACCATTTCGCTGCATCAACAATTCATCATCATTTATCACAATACGAACCTGATCCGGTTGTACATCCCCATTGGTCATCACCTGTATGGTCAAAGACTCATTGTCCAACACCTCCAACTTGTCGTTCATAAGCTGGAAAGAAAAAGGGGCCGGTCTTTCATAGGCCACATCATAATGAATCACCCGTTTATGTGAGTTGAAAAAAGAAACTATATCCCCTGTAATCCAAATAAAACAAAACAGCCCGACCGGAAGAACAATATACTTAGCATATTTATAACTTTCTTTAAAATTGACCGCTTCAACAAAAGGCACAGGTCCCAAATGAGATGCCCGTTGCTCTATACTTGCAACTAAAAGATCGGACTTCTCTTTATTTTCAGATAATTCAAGTAGATTCAACAACTTATCATCAACATCGGAAAAATGTTTTCCAATCAATTGTGAAGCCTTTTTGTTGTCCATTCCATCCTTAATCCTAAAAAGATATAATAGCGGAACAAATATGTATCGGTACAATAAAAAAAACTCAACAACTATGAACAATATAAATAAAGTAAGCCTCCAAGATTCATTTAGCCACAAAAGGTATTCAAAATAGGTAATGGCCATCCAAAAAAGCGTGCCCAAAGTAAAAAACAAGAATACTCCCTTTATCAATTGTTTTGTATAAAACCTTTTGATAAACCGTTCAAGCTTTGCTAATATGTCTTGATATGCGTTCAAAATAGGGTATAATTAACACCAAATTACCTGATCCTTAGGAAATCAAAAGAAAAATTTTGTTAAACCTTTATGTTATCACCTCAAGAAGTAGATAAAAGACGGTGTTGAAAGGTTTTTCAGTTCCTTGGCATCAGCGTATCTTTGTTCCTTAATCAAACTCTATTATGAGCCAAAAAGTACGTGTTCGATTTGCACCAAGCCCAACAGGTCCATTACATATTGGAGGGCTACGCACCGCCCTTTTCAATTACCTATATGCCAAGAAAAATGGTGGTGATTTTATACTTCGTATTGAAGATACCGATCAAAACCGTTTTGTAGAGGGGGCAGAAGAATACATTATTGAGGCATTGAACTGGTGTGGAATTCCTTTTGATGAAGGTCCGGGCAAAGAAGGTGCATATGGTCCCTACCGACAAAGTGAACGCAAAGATCTCTACAAAAGCTACGCGTTGGAACTTATCGAAAAAGGTAAAGCCTATTATGCTTTTGATTCAGCAGAAACATTAAATCATCATAGAAAAGATCACGAAGCAAAAGGAAAAACATTTATATATAATTGGCATAACCGTCTAAAACTGACCAATTCCTTATCTCTTTCAGAAGAGGAGGTAAAGGCCAAATTGGATGCCGGTGAAGATTATGTAATCAGGTTTAAATCTCCAGAAAATGAAGAAATCCATTTAAACGATATCATCCGAGGACCAATAAAAATTGACAGCAGCACTTTGGATGATAAGGTTCTCTTTAAAAGTGATGGTATGCCAACTTATCATTTGGCAAACATCGTCGACGACCATTTGATGAAAATCACTCATGTTATCCGAGGTGAAGAATGGTTGCCTTCCTTGGCCCTTCATGCACAACTGTACGATGCCTTTGGTTGGCAAAGTCCGGAATTTGCACATTTACCATTGATCATGAAGCCCGTTGGAAAAGGAAAACTAAGCAAGCGAGATGGTGAAAAAGGAGGGTTTCCAGTTTTTCCGCTCACGTGGAACGAATCTGAAGGCTATCGAGAGGCAGGGTTTTTTCCAGAAGCAGTAATTAATTTTCTCGCACTATTGGGATGGAACCCAGGTACAGAGCAAGAAATATTTAGTCTAGAAGAATTGGTGTCAAGTTTTACGTTAGAAAGGGTAAACAAGTCCGGTGCGCGCTTTGACCCAGAAAAGAACAATTGGTATAATCAGCAATGGCTACAAAAAAAATCCAATGCTGAATTGGCTACTTTATTCGATACGGACCTAAAAAATAGAAACATAACTGCAACAAAAGAATATGTAACCCATGTGGTTTCTTTGATAAAAGATCGCGCAATCTTTGCAAAAGACTTTTGGGATTTAGGGAGCTATTTCTTTGAGGCCCCGTCCTCTTACAATGAAAAGGCCGTTAAAAAACAATGGAAAGAAGAGACGCCTGAAATCATGTCAAAAGTTGCTTCCCTATTGGATACTATTGATTCTTTTGAATCCTCCATAATAGAAGAAAAGGTGAAGGGATGGATATCGGAACAGGAACTTTCCTTCGGAAAAGTAATGCCTCCGTTACGTTTGGTCATCGTGGGTGATATGAAAGGGCCACATTTATTCGATATTATGGAACTCATTGGTAAAAAGGAAACGATATCACGAATTAACACCGCTATTGCCCAGTTATAGAATTGATAGAAGTGTAACATTAATTGACGAATGACTACCAATACTATGGTCAAGTTTCGTAATTTTCATTTCTAACATAAAATCTAAACACTATGGGCAACTATCTTTTAATATTCATTGCATTTATAGGCTTGATTATTTTCTTCAAGGCCTTCTTTATCGTAAAACAGCAAACAGCAGTTGCTGTGGAACGTTTTGGTCGCTTTCACAGCATCAGAAATTCCGGCCTCCAAATGAAAATTCCCGTAATTGATCGAATTGCTGGTCGTTTAAGCTTAAAAATTCAACAGCTGGATGTAATTGTCGAAACAAAAACCTTGGACGATGTATTTGTCAAGTTGAAAGTATCCGTACAATATGTCGTTATTCGCGAAAAAGTTTATGAAGCTTTTTATAAACTGGAATATCCCCATGACCAGATCACTTCCTATGTGTTTGATGTGGTAAGGGCAGAGGTTCCAAAAATGAAACTCGATGATGTTTTTGTCAAAAAAGATGACATAGCAATCGCTGTAAAAGCCGAATTACAAGATGCCATGCTGGATTATGGTTTTGACATCATAAAAACATTGGTTACCGATATAGATCCAGATGCCCAGGTAAAAGAGGCAATGAACCGAATCAATGCTTCCGAACGAGAAAAAATTGCTGCCCAGTTTGAAGGTGATGCACAACGCATCCTTATTGTGGAAAAAGCAAAGGCCGAGGCAGAAAGCAAAAGATTACAAGGACAGGGTATCGCAGATCAACGAAGGGAAATTGCGCGAGGTCTGGAAGAATCAGTGGAAGTACTCAACAAAGTAGGTATCAACTCTCAAGAAGCTTCCGCCCTTATTGTGGTAACCCAGCACTATGACACGTTACAATCAATTGGTGAAGAAACCAATACCAACTTAATACTTTTGCCCAATTCCCCACAAGCTGGTAGTGACATGCTCAACAACATGGTAGCCTCATTCACTGCAAGTAACCAAATTGGCGAGGCAATGAAGCGAAAAAAAGATGAACTAGACTCTGAAGCGTAAATTAAAATTTGATCAAAATTAAAAAGGCTGTCTTAAAATATTGAAATACGTCATTATGAATTTGTTTCAAAATCCCACCATACAGGTAAACAAACCATTATGAGAACCTGAAACAAGTTTAGTTTCACGAAAACCTAATTTAAGACAGTCTGTTTTATACCGTTTAGTACAAAAACAACAAGCTATAAACCGAATTTTAATCAATTATTCAAAATAAGCCGATTTCTGAAGATTTTAAAACACGTACCTTCTTATCTGTTTTGAAAAAGAAAAAACATCGGCTAATCTCTTCTTTTAAACCCATTTATAATAAGGTTCATCAATAAAAAATTAAACCAAAATAAATAAAAGTTATTCTAGCTTTTTTGCTCCAATTTGGCCCAAGTGTCCCTTAATGTAACTGTTCGATTAAACACTAAATTTTCAGGTGTAGAATCCTTGTCCACATTAAAATACCCCAATCGTTGAAATTGTACTTGATCACCTATTTGTGCATCCTTCAAACTGGGCTCCAAATATCCAGTTACTTTTTGAAGTGAATTTGGATTAACAAAATCCATAAAATCCTTGTCCTTGTGCCCATCAGGTGTTGGGTCGGTAAATAATCGATCATACAACCTAACCTCCGCTGTAATGGCGTGTGGTATAGAAACCCAATGTAACGTACCTTTTACCTTTCTTAAACTCTCTTCGGTTCCAGACCCACTTTTACTTTTTGGGTCATAGGTACATTGCACCTCAATAATATTTCCTTCATCATCCTTGGTACAGCTTTCAGCTTTAATAATATACCCATTCTTCAAACGCACCTCTCCACCAAGTTTTAACCTAAAGAACTTTCTGTTGGCCTCTTCCCTAAAATCCTCTTGTTCAATATAAAGTTCCCTGGAAAATGGAACCTTCCTACTTCCAGCGGATGGATCTTCCGGGTTATTCTCAGCATCAAGCCATTCTTCCTTTCCTTCCTCATAATTGGTAAGGACAACTTTTAATGGGTTGAGTACCGCCATTACCCGGGGGGCAATTTTGTTGAGATGTTCCCTAACATGAAAATCGAGCAAGGATACATCAACAACATTCTCTCTTTTTGCTATACCGATGGTGTCCGCAAAATTCCTGATTGACTCCGGGGTAAATCCCCTACGTCGTAATCCAGAAATGGTGGGCATCCTTGGATCGTCCCAACTTTCAACAACACCACTTTCAACAAGCTGAAGCAATTTTCTTTTGCTGACAACCGTATGGCTCAAGTTTCTTCTCGCAAATTCTCTTTGTTTAGGGCGTAATTTATCAGATGATACCACTTGGTCCAAAAACCAATCATACAACTCTCGATGGGGCAAAAATTCCAAGGTACACAAAGAGTGTGAAACTTGTTCGATATAATCGCTCTCTCCATGGGTCCAATCGTACATCGGATAAATACACCAATCGGTATTTGTGCGATGGTGCGCTTTGTGTAAGATCCGGTACATCACAGGGTCCCTCATCAACATATTAGAGGAAGCCATATCAATTTTAGCCCGTAAAACATGCTCACCATCCTTAAACTCACCATCTTTCATCCCCTTAAAAAGCCTCAAATTCTCTTCAACGGAGCGATTTCGGTACGGGCTATCCTTTCCGGGTTCTGTTGGCGTTCCTTTTTGGCTGGCGATTTCCTCAGAGGATTGACTATCAACATAAGCTTTTCCCTCTTTGATCAACATAACCGCCCAGTCATACAACTGCTGAAAATAATCAGACGCGTAGCATTCGGTATCCCATTTAAAACCAAGCCAACTGACATCCTCCTTTATAGCCTCAACATATTCATTCTCCTCCTTGGCAGGATTGGTATCGTCAAAACGTAAGTTTACAGGGGCATTGTACCGTAGGCCCAAACCAAAATTGAGACAAATTGAACTTGCGTGTCCTATATGCAAATAACCATTGGGCTCCGGGGGAAAACGAAACCTTAGGTCCTTTTGTGAATACCCATTTTTAAGGTCTTCCTCAATAATGTGTTCAATAAAATTAAGCGATCTAGCTTCTTCTGACATACCAATAATTTGATGGGCAAATGTAGTAAAATCCCCCATTGATAGCTATTTTTCAAGCTTCTGTGTATACAAAGTAGGCAATTTCACAACACTTTTCCTATTGCCCACAACAATATCTTTCCTTTCATCGAAATTAACAACATATTTGTTATTGGAATACTATATGAAAGAGACGCTTGAACAACGTCTTTTTGAACGAATTACAATTAAGGGGCACAAACTAACAGGGCAATTAAGCCCATAACCTCTTAAAAACTAACGGTGATGAAAAAAAGTAATTCAACAACCTATAGCATTCCAGTTTTGGTCTTGGCTTTTGTGCTGTTTGGCACCATTGGTCTACAAGCACAAGTACTGAACCAACCTGTACCTGCCGACAATCCAAACTTGTCTGGAAACTCAGCATGGACCGCCGTCTGTGCCTCTGGAGGCTTTAACGAATATTTCGTGAACTTTACCTGGGCACCCCCAATGGTGGAAAGTGATAACGAGTTTATCCTAGAGCTATCCGACGGTGATGGATATTTTTCAGACCCTACCGAACTTGCTCGGGTTAGTGACAAGAATACGACTTTCGATTTCGATTTTCAGTTTGCGCTTCCATCGGATATGAGGGGGGACAATTTTAAAATGAGGGTGAGAAGCACCAATCCGGCTAAAACAAGCCCAACTTCGGATGCTTTTTCAATGTACTATATCGATTATAACTCTCCTTTGTTGATCAGTGAAAACGGAAGTGGAACCATCCCTGCGGGTGGGCAGATCCAAATATGCGATGGAGGTTCAGTAACACTAAAACCACACAACATTCCAAATGCTGACACCTATATATATAATTGGTATCGCAGTGGAACATTGCTCTCAGAAAAATCAGAGACCATCACTGTTTCCGATCCTGGGATGTACTATGTAGAATTGGATTATGGAGATTGTTCCGGTTCGGCAAATACCCTTTCAAATACCATTGAAGTGACCACTGGAACAAGTTCCGGATTAGCGATCAATGGCCCAGGAAATATTGAGATTTGCCCAGGAGAAACTCATCTATTGGAAGCCAGCATCACCGGCCTAGGTTTAACCTATACTTGGTACAAAGACGGGGCAATTGTCAGCGGACCGACCGTCGATGGCAGCACATTGACCGTAGATGCCGGAGTTTCAGGCTTCGAAGGGTCTTATGAAGTCGAGATTTCTGGATCGGGCATTTGTACAGAACTGTCAGACCCGGTAATCGTTTCAAGTTCAGGCTCTTTCGATATTACTTTGAACAATGCGGAAAGTATTGTATTGCTGCCTTCCCAGACCAAGACATTATCCGTCAGCACTACCGCATCCGATGCAACATACCAATGGTATAAAGACGGCAGTGCTATCTCGGATGCAACCAATAACACATTGGATATTACTGAAACCGGTGAATACTATGTCGAAGTTACCGACAACGGAGGGCCTTGTACCCCTGCTCCAATAGCCTCGACAACCACAACGGTTGTTTCTCCAGATTCCTTTGAGTTTGTAGTGGATTATGTGAGCTCATATACTTCATGTGAAAGTACAGACGCCACCTTGAGCTTAACAGCAATCAACGCAATTAGTGAAAATGGAACGACCACGGATGTAACCACAGATTTACAGGGGTCGTTCAGCTATCAATGGAAACTGGATGGTTCTGATATCCCAGGAGAAACTTCAAAAACAATCACAATATCAAACCAAGAGGGCAATGGAAACTATACCCTATATGGTTCAGTGGATACATTTGAAGCAACTTCCAATGGCTTACAGGTAAAACTTGCTTCAAACGAAACATTGACAATAACTGCTAACGGAACAGTATTATGTGAAGGAGGAGAAACCATTGTCCTAAGTACCACATACGATCTATCTGATGAATCCTTCGAATGGAAGAAAGACGGGACTGTGGTCGACTCATCATCCGAAAGTTTCACCGTGAGCGAAACGGGCGTATACCAACTGGTAATCAACACCAATGAATGTCCGTTGATATCCAATGAAATTACCATAACTGAATTTGATGAATCGCTATTGGTATTGGACAATTCCCAGAACCTCATCATTGTTGAAGGAGAAACAAAAACACTTACTGCCAGCGGAGCCGATTCCTATGAGTGGTATGATTCAGGAAATAACTTGATTTCTTCAAGCAGTTCTTATGACTTTACCGAAGAAGGAGAGTACCTTTTGATCGCCAGCTTCGGCACTTGCACGGTAAGCAAAGTAATTACCATAACCTATAGGGATATGTTTGCCATACCCAATGTCATCACAGCCAACGGCGATGGCATCAACGACCTATGGGTATTACCAAACACGTATTCTAGAGATCCCAATGTTCTTGTGACCATTTTTAATGAACGGGGAGAACAAATATTCAGCCAATCTGGCTATGAAAACAACTGGCCTCAATCCACCACGTCTTTCAGTAGACAAAGCATGATTTTCTACTACAAGATCACAAAAGGTGGTAAAAGCCTGAAACAAGGAACCATCACTGTTATTAAATAAGCAGCAATGCAAACCAGAAAACCTCTACTTCTACTTACTATCTTGCTACTTGCCTTCTCCGGAATGAGAGGACAGGAAGAAGAAGCATATGTACCCTATAACGTACCATCCCAAAACCTTTTAAAGTTTAATAGGTTCTTGTTGAACCCAACTTTTTCAACGGTAAGGGAAGACAAGTCGTACATCAACCTATTTAATAGAAACCAATCGGTATCTTTTGATGATAACAACCAGGTTTACTTCTTGAGTTATAGTGGTAGGGTAAGTGACAGAAGTGGTGTTGGTCTCAGTTTGTTCACCAACCGGGAAGGGCTTTTCAATAACTTTGGTCTGCATGCCAACTATGCTTATGGCGTTCGTCTGAGCCAAAACAGTACATTCACCTTTGGTGCCAATGTAAGCTACTATCAAAGTGCCTTTAATCAAGATAGGGTAAACTCCGTTGAGGAAGACCCCTTTTTAAATACTTTGGAAAGCAGTTCCTTGGTAAGCTTTCAACCTGGATTCAACTTTTCCATTGGTAAGTTTGATATTGGTGGTTTCGCAGAAAACCTGTTCGATTACAACCTGAAAACCAGCGAATCCGTTACCGATTTTAACGAAAAAACATATTCGGGACACCTACAATATACCCATCAGTTTGAAAATGGAACGGGAATAATGGAAAGTGCTCGCTTGATGCCTTTGGCCAGAGTACGAAAAGTAGGTGAAGAAAATATTACTTTGGGTGGAAACTTGATTCTGGACCTTCCAAAACTAGGTTGGATACAAGCAGGCTATGATGACTTTTACGGTGCATCCGCCGGACTTGGTTTTAACCTAACCAAGAACATATCCTTGGGTTATACAGTAGAAAAAGGGTTGACCAACGATTTTGAGAACTTCGGGGCAACCCACGAAATCTCATTGGCATACTCATTTACACCAAACCTTACCGAAGACCGGGTAATGTTGGAAAAAGAAGGTGAGGAATTGGCCTCAAACGATGAAGATGTGCCCCAAGACAGCTTGAACATCACGGATAAGGACCTCGAAATTGCAAGATTAAAAGACAAACTGGCTGAAAACGATGCCATTTTGGATGAATTGCTGATGCGTCAAGATTCCATTGAATCAACTAGAAAAAAAGATTTGGAAAGACGTTTCGAGACCGTAATGAAAATGGTACAACGTGAAACCCGTGGACAAAATCCCGCACTGGAACAAAGGGCAAAAGAAGTCTACTTTGCCAATATGGATAGCGCAGATATCGTATCCAGGAAAAAACAACCCATTGCGAATCATGGTCTAACCAACAGCACATCAACCAAAAAAATAATTAAGATAAACGAGGCCAAGGATAACACCACGTCAACCTATGCCTCCAATTCGGGTATAAAGAAAGATAAAACCTTTAGACCCACTAAAAGTAAAAGAACTGGATTCAAATCGCATTACGTACCCAATGTAGAAAGCGGTCACTACCTGATTGCCAATGTGTTCAGAGATACCAACAACCTTAACGCATTTTTGGATAAACTTCGCGCCCAAGGTATCGATGCCGATTACTTCCAAAACCCCAAGAACAGGCTTAACTATGTGTACATTGGCGACTTCAGTAACAAAAATGATGCTTTGGAGGCCTACCGTACCAAGATGAACGGCAAGTACCAAGGCGATGCATGGGTAATGAACGTTAACGGTGGAGATTCGCCCATTGCAGGATACAACGGGTCAGCAATTACATCAAACTCAAAGTACAACAACAATGTTCTTTCCAAAAATGTGAACAACAACACCATTGGAAAAAGAAACAAGCATGTAGTCATCAGCGCAGCATCCGGTGATGGACTACCTGAGGGTTATTATATAATAGCCAATGTCTTTGACAGTTCTTCAAAAGCGAAAGAATTTGTTAAAGAATTGAATTCAAGAGGTTTACATGCAAGCTACTTTATCAGTCCAAAGGACAAACAAAGGTATGTTTACTTAAAAAAACATGAGACCTGGAACAACGCATTAACCTCTTACTATACCAAACTGAACGATTCGTATGATGACAAAATGTGGATCATGCGCATAAAAAGAAACACAACCATTTAACCTGCCATACTTATGAAAAAATCATTACTCAGGTGGGGCACAACTACTTGTTTGCTCCTGTGTGCCTACACGGGATTTTCACAAGTTAAAAACGATTTCGACGTTCGTTACGCAAACGAAATTAGGGGAGATCTAACGTTTATTGCCAATAACATTGTAAACCGAGACGACAAAAAGAATGATCCTGAAGACCCTTATAATAAAACGGGTAACAACTCGGGTTACAATGATGACCTAAACATGCAATATATTGATATTGATGGTGATCCTTCTACCTTCAGTTCCAGTAGTGCAACATTGGCAATTCCAGATTCGGATTGTTCAAGGATTAGATATGCCGGACTTTATTGGTCTGCCGTATACAAGGACAACAATCGCCGAACGGATTTTGATGAAATAAAATTCAAGGTGCCCGGAGCTTCTTACGTAGACCTTACCGCAGATGAAATCTTATTTGATGGTGAAGGTGATTCCGATTTTGGAAGCTATGCGCCATATGCATGCTATAAGGATGTAACATCCATACTCACCGGCTTGACCAATCCGGATGGTGAATATACCGTGGCCAATATCAGGGCAAGTTCGGGAGACGACGTAACCGGGGGAGTATCGGGGGGATGGTCTTTGATCATCGTTTATGAGAACCCAACATATCCAGGAAAATACATCACCACTTTTGATGGTTATGCAGGAATAAAATCGGGTGAGACCGTGGACATTCCTTTTAGCGGCTTTACTACTTTGCCAGCGCCTTTCCCAGTAAACGCTAAGCTAGGTGTTGCCGCATTGGAAGGGGACAACAGAATCACCGGGGATAGACTTTCCATTAAGGCTGATAGCAATGGTTCCTTTACCACCCTATCAAATTCTGCAAACCCGTCCAACAACTTTTTTAACAGTAACATCACGGATCAAGGGGTTATTCAGACAAATCGTAACCCAAACAGTGTTAATACATTAGGTTGGGATGTTGACCTCTTTACCATACCAAATCCAAGTCAATCCGTAATACCAAACAGTGAAACCGGTGCCACGCTGCGAGCATCCTCTTCACAAGATAAATACGACATTTTCTTTACCTCGTTGGATGTAGAAATTATTGAACCCTCCATTAACTTGGCCAAGACCGTAGAGGATATTGGAGGCAACGATATAACCGGACAGGGCGTACACCTGGGCCAGCACTTGGATTATGTGCTTACGTTTCAAAACGTTGGTAACGACGATGCCACAAATTATACCATAAGGGACGTATTGCCCGTCAATGTAACCTTGGATGAATCAAGTATATCCATGCCTTCCGGGGTAACCTATACTTTTGACCCTGCCACACGCACAATTGTCTTTACCATTCCAGACAATTTAGTGGAAGAAGGAGACCCGCCAGCGGTTATCCGTATGCGGGTCCAAGTAGCGGAAAACTGCTTTGATTTTATAGATGCCTGTACCGATATAATCCAGAATCTGGCCTACTCAACCTATCAAGGAGAGCTAAATTCCGCCCAAATAACAGATGATCCCAGTGTCTATGATTTTGATGGATGCGGTTTTGGAACACCCGGGGCAACAAACTTCTTGTTGGATGACCTTAGCGCATGTAACTTTAGTAGAACCGTCCAATTGTGTGGGGAAGATGTCTTGCTCGATGCCGGTGATAATTTTGACAATTACATCTGGTATATTGACGAAAATGGGAACAATCAAATCGATATAGGAATCGATACCGTAATTACAGACGGTGATTCCGACAACGACCCCAGCACCATGTTGGTCACCGAAGTTGGCACCTACATTGTGGACAAGCAAGTGGCCGACCCATGTAAAGACTTTCAAGAAATAATTACCGTAGAGTTGTTTGGTTCGGTACAGTCCAATCCTATAACCGCATTGATCAACGACCCTTCCAACTCCATTGATGGTGATATTGAAATATGCCCAAACGACGGTAGTGAACTTCCCGAAATTTTCTTGTGCGGGCTCAACGATACCGAACTGCTACAGATAAACATCCCGGATGCCGTAAGAATCGATTGGGAACAACTGGACGAATTAAGCTGCGGGGAGCCTGTAGATGGGTGTGCCAACACAAACACCGGTTGTACATGGAACGTGGTTCATACTGGAAATGACTTCCTAGCTTCCGATAAGGGTCAATACAGATTGGTTATCTATTATGAAGACGGATGTTTCAGTAGGTTCTATTTCAACATTTATAAAAACGACCTAGACCCACAGTATACCAGCAGTGACATTATCTGCGACACGGATGGAAACATTACAGTGACCAATGTGCCATTGACCTATGAGTTCCAGTTGGTGAATCAAACCACTGGTGCCGTTGTGGTACCATACCAATCCAACCCAAGCTTTGATATTGACACCAACGGTGCGTATATGGTGGAGATTAGACAACAAGGAGTAACCGATGGCTGTGTTTTCGTATTGGACAACATTGGTATTTTGGAAAGGGATTTTCAGGTAGATGTTGCTACCAAGGACACTGATTGTAACGGTCTGGGTGAAATAGCCATTTCCGTGCTCAATGTTGAGGCCCAATACTATTACGAAATATCCCAAGGGGGCACCGTAGTGGATACCCATGGACCATCCAACGACAACAATTACACCTTTGAAAACCTAAACGACGGGGTTTATGATGTTACAGTAACCACGGACGACGGTTGTGATTACACAGAACAGGTTACCATTAACGATGTTTCCGACATCGCTGTAAACGCCATCACCACAAAAAACATCGATTGTACCGATGGTATAATTACTGTAACAGGTTCCGGTGGATTTCCAAATCCAGATTATTACTACGCTATTTGGAGCTATAACGGTACAGACCTTTATACCGATATTGGCGATATTCCCCCCAGCGCTTATCAATCAACCAACGACTTCACTTTTACCAATGGAGAAGAGGGAACCTATGAGTTTGTAGTAGTGGATGGAAACAATTGCTACGCAATTTCAAACAGTGCGGTTATCTCAATTTCACCTTCGGTGGAATACACAACTTCCATTGTTGATGAAACTTGTTTTGGGGCTGAAGACGGTTCTTTCTCGGTCAACGTCACCAATTCCAATGGATATAGTCTATCCTATACATTGACTTATCCTGATACCTCAACGGCATCCAATACATCGGGTACATTTACCAATTTGCCACAAGGAGATTATTCTTTGACCATTACACAAACACAAGGATCCGTGTCTTGTGACTTTATTGAAACCTTTACTATTGGCGGCCCGACATCTGGAGTAACCGCGGACGCCGTATTGACCCAAGATTACACCTGTTTGCAAGACGGTATTATCGAAGCACAAAATGTAACCGGAGGAACCCCAACTTATGAATATAGTATTGATGGTGTTAACTTTAGTGCTTCACCAACGTTCAACAATCTTACCGATGGAACTTATACCATTACTGTAAGGGATGCCACCGGGTGTACCTATGTAACCGACCCTGTAACCATAGAGCCTTTAGATCCTCCAACGGACATCGATTTTTCAGCAACAGATCCACAGTGTCCAACTTTTTATTCAGATGTGACCCTGTCGGTAACGGGCGGCACACCCAATTTGGTTTATGAAATAATTTCACCTGCCGGAAGTGTTCATAACAATGGCAACGATGCCACTTTTACAGATTTAACTCCGGGAACCTATATGTTCCGAGTCACCGATAACGATGGTTGTTCCTATGATGAAAGCTTTACCATTGATCCCGTGACCGAAATTTCCGTTACTGGACAATTGGTCAGCAACATTACCTGTTTTGGTGATACAGATGGTGAAATAACCTATACCGTAAACAACTTTAACACCGACTACGACTATTCGGTCACTGGTCCTGCAACTTTTTCGGGAACAGCCGAAACCAATGGAACCATTTCCCTTACCGGGTTGGCCGAAGGAACTTATACCATTACCGTAACAGATAATTTTACCAACTGTACGGACACTGCCGATGTAACCATTGCTGCTCCACCAGTAGCATTGACCGCACCGGTTACCGTTGTACAGCCAACTTGTGAAGCCGATGGCTCAGTGGATATCGCCGCTACAGGTGGGTGGGGAAGTTATACCTATGAAATTACCGCTGGTCCCGTTGGATATACCCTTCCAGCCCCGCAAACCAATGGTTTGTTTGCTGAATTGAGCATAGGCGGAAACTATACATTTACCGTGACCGATGCCAATGGTTGTGTCTTTACGGACACCTTCACAATTAATGATGCCATTGCACCGGTTTTGGATATTGTTCCAAATGATATTTGTTATGATGATGCCACAGGATTGACCTTAACGGCCAATGTTACTTCGGGAGGAGATGGAAGTTACGAATACAGCCTAAATGGAGGTCCGTTCGTAGCTACAAATGTATTTACAGGCCTCGGCCCAGGAACCTATACCATTGATGTTAGGGACGGAAACGATTGTACCGATTCGGCATCCATCACCATTGATCCAGAACTTAGTGTAACGGCATCAGCGCCAAACATAACAGCCTGTGGAACAGATACGGATGTAACCATAACTGCAGCCGGTGGAGATGGAAATTACGTATATGCAATAGTTGCCGATGGTGTTGTACCAACCGACAGTGACTTTTCAACGACAAATCCAGTTTCTGCACCAAGTGCTGGAGACTACGATATTTATGTAAGAGATAACAATGGTGCCTCTGGATATTGTGAAGCCAATTACGATATCACCATTGTCCAAGATGCTCCTTTATCACTCACAATATCCAATACAGACATTCTTTGTAGTGGTGAAGCTCAAGCCCAAATAACCATTGCCGCATCAGGCGGTGAAGGACCTTACACTTACAGTATTGATAATGGGGCAACCTATCAAACCTCCAACACTTTTGTAAACCAACCCGCAGGAAGTTACAATATCCGGGTTAGGGACGCCAACAACTGTGAAGTGACCGAAATCTACACCATTACCGAGCCCTTGACCCTTTCAGCATCTGCCGCTGTGACCGCTTTGGCCGAATGTTATCCGGGAATGGGTGCTGAGGTACGTATCACAAATGCCATTGGAGGTACAGATCCTTACGAATACAGCTTTGATGGTGGATCCAACTACGGGGCAAGTTCCATTGGATATCTATTGCCGGGGACACACACCCTGTACATTAGGGATGCCAACTTGTGTACCTATCCAATGACCATTACCATTAATCCAGAGCCTACACCTCCTACCGCAACGGCAACCGTTGATTACGAGTGTGATGGTGAAGGAACCATTACCGTTACGCCAAGCAGTACGGATTTTGATTACACTTATGAAATTGATGGTAATCCAAACACACCGAACACTTCAAACACATTTACAGATGTTACCGTTGGCGATCACACGATCACGGTGAACTATACAAGCAACTTAACCCCTTCTCCAAGTATACTCCTTTCTGAAAACTTTGGGGTTGGACCAAATACCAGTATTTCCGAAATTGACCCTGCCTATTGTTACGAGCCACAAAGTGGTGCTGTAAACTCTTGTGGGTGGGCCATTGACACACATATACAAGATGGGGAATATTCTGTAACCCAATCCATTGACAATCCATATGGTACTTGGCAAAACCCCAACGACCATACAGGAGTAGCCAATGGAAGGTTCTTGGCAATCAACGTGGGCGGTGTCGCCGGTGTTGGTGGAATTGTATATCAAAAAACCGGAGTGGAAGTAGTTCCCAACCGAGATATTACAGTTTCCCTTTATGCATTTAACCTATTAAGAACTGGTACTTCGGGTGGTGACCCTTCCATTGAAATTCAATTAGTAGATGGAGGTGGATCCATTATCGCCAGTACAACCACTGGAAGTATCCCAAAGAACACAGGTGCCAACGATTGGCATAATTATTCCGTTGATCTAAACCCAGGGGCAAATTCAAACTTGGATATTGTTATTAGAACAAACTCTGCTGTAATTAACGGAAACGATATTGCAATCGACGACATCGAAGCCTACCAAATACCAGAGGTTTGTGGCGATTCCTTAACCCTTAATGTTACGGTTGAGGACGGTCACGCCTTTGATGGGGCAATTACAGCCTACACTGATATAACTTGTAACGGTGCTGACGATGGGACCATTACCTTTGAGGCTGAAAACTTTGATCCAGCTATAGGCTTTACATACCAAGTTGATAGCGGAGCTATATCTGCCGCCCAATTTGCCAGTCCTATTACTGTTTCGGGACTTCCAGCAGGCGCACATACCATCAATATTGTGGATCTACGAGACCCTGCTTGTTCCGTTGTGTTGAACCAATCCTTGACACAGCCCGACCTCTTGGACGTTACAGCTTCCATTACCAACGAACTTACATGTACCAATGGTGGTGCAACCATCACGGCCACAGCCACCGATGGAACACCCGCATACCAATATCAATTAGAGGATGATTTAGGTAATGTAATTACCGCTTTCCAATCATCAAATGTGTTTACTGGACTTGCCACAGGGGATTATGTGGTCCGCGCAAGGGATATTAATTTATGTGAGGACACCACAACCATTACCATTGACCCTGCAGAGGCCATTGTGTTTACAGCAACACCTACAGCATGTTATTCTGGCAACAATGATGGTACCATTACAGTAAATGTTACCAATGGAAATGGAGATTATCAATTTAGCTTGAACGGTGGTGCCTGGATAACCCCAACACCCTCCACAGGCACAACACATACATTTGAAAACTTAACGGCAGGAACCTATACCATAGACGTTCGTGATGGTTATGGGTGTGCTGGGGTTCAAGAGACGGTTACCATAAATCCAGCGCTTACCGCTTCTGCATTCTTGGACAATGACTTGACCTGTTTGGCAGATGCTACCATAACCATAACTGCAAACGGGGGTTCAGGTTCGTATTCCTACGAATGGTCCAACGATGGTGGAACCAACTACTACTCCACTAATTTTACAGGAAATGTTTTTAATACCGATACCGATGGGACCTACATTTTCCGCGTAACAGATACCACGGTACCCACTGTCTGCTCTGTTGTGACAAATAGCATTTTGATTACACCCGCAGTGCAGCCCGTAATAAGCAATGTTATTCCAACGGATATTTTGTGTAACGGGGAAAGTACGGGTGCATTGGATATTGTAATCGATACCTCGGTAGGTGTTCCTCCTTACACTATCAATGTTTTTGAAACAATTACCTCTACTGACTATGGAACACAAACCACTGGTTTGCCAGCTGGTTCGTACGAAGTTACCGTAACTGATGATAAGGGCTGTGTGTCCGATCCATTCCCTGTGGTAATTTCTGAACCAAATCCGATCAGTTATACCACATCGGACGTGCCGATTACCTGTGATATAAGTTCTGGTATCACTAACCCTGGTTCAATCACTGTTTCCAGTGTTTCCGGTGGTACGGCCGAGTATACTTATATCCTGACAGCAAACAACGGTATAGCCCCACAAACCTATACTACCACTCCCGGTGCTAGAGACCATACATTTACAGTATTGGACTTCGGTATCTATCAAATAGATATCGTGGATGCAAATGGATGTGCTTCCTATACCACAGAAATTATAGCGTCCCCTCCAGATGATCTTGACATTGATGTGAGCACCGCTACTGCAGATTGCATTTCTGGAGGTACCGCAATTGTTTCCGTAGATGCAGCCGTAGGAAGTGGAAATTATGAGTTTGCTATACTAGAACAATATGGGGCACCTTATGTAGATGACCCAGTGAACGATTACATAGGTCCCGATACTGTGGGAGGAGATACGGCAACTTTTACCGGGCTTACTCCTGGTATCACCTATACTTTTGTGGTTCATGATCTTACAACCCTCTGTTATTATTTTGAAGAAGCAGCTGCACCCATCAATACGCCTTCCGCAATGACAGCTACTTTGGATGCTGTGAACAACGTGAGCTGTAAAGGTTCAGCAGATGGAAATATTTCATTTACCTTCACAGGTTTCGATGTGGGTGCAACTGAGGTTGCCTACGAAATCTTCAACAGACAATCCAACATATCCACAGGTTACAGCGGTGTTGCAACGGTAAACGCACCAACCACGGTAACCGTGAACAATTTTGCCACACTTCCTCCTGGTGAGTACTACCTATTGCTCACCGAAATAGGTGGTGCCAACAACGGGTGTTCCGTAAATGGTGCTGAATTTACCATCCGGGAATCTGCCAATGCATTGGATTTAGATGTGGCCAGTCCACAAAACGATAACTGTAACCCCAATGCAGGAATAATAACAGCTACTGGAAGATATGGTACTGCTCCATATGTGTACCAATACTTATTGGATACAGATCCTGCGCCTACCGCAGCAACAGCTGGATGGACAAGTAATACCACCGCTAATGTTGAGGCCGGAGACTACATGGTTTACGTAATGGATGCCTACGGATGTATCTTCCAAAAACCCATTACCGTAGATGAAGACCCAAGTCCAGAAATTTCCGTGTCCATTATTGATGAATGTGTGGATGAAGGTTTATTTGAAGTCTTGGTTACCTTGGACAACCCAGCGTTGGCCATGGCACCGTTCCAACTAAGTGTAAATGGTAGTGCCTACCAAAACTTTACGTTTGATGGAAGCAATCAGTACGTAATATCGAATCTAAGTTCAGGTGTGGGTCAAACCATCTCCGTTAGGGACTTAAATGGCTGTATCGATACCGAAACCATCAATATTCACCCACCTCTTGAGTTCACTGTAACACAAACCGTGGCCATGGATTGTGAGCTGGGGTCTGCTGGAAATGCAGTGCTTGAAATAGAAATACTTTCTGGTTCTGGAAACTATGAATATTTAATAGACGGTCCGGGTAGTAACGATCAAGTTAGGGGGGTTGTTCCTTCTAATCCTTTTACATGGAACGGCGCAGCTGTTGCAGGTGATTATGATGTAATCGTATTTGATATGGGAACAGCGCCACCAAACTGTCCACAAACCATAACCATCGAAGTTCCTGATAAACTATTGCCGGAATTTACAGAAACACATGTAGATGTAACCTGTCATGGAGGTGCCGATGGAAGCATAACGTTAACAGCGGTCGATAATGGCACCCTACCCCTGACCTATACTTTATCGCCAATGCCAGTGGGTGCAGTATTGAACGGAAACACCTTTGAAAATCTACCGGCTGGAACCTACGATGTCCATGCTGTGGGATCAAATAATTGTCCTTTCGACATTCTGGGCATCGTAATTTCCGAACCTGCGGATATATCCGTTCCCGATCCCACGGTAGTAGAATTTGGTTGTACTACTGGAAACAACATGAACAACGCTACTATTACCGTAGATGCGGCCTCTATTACCGGAGGTAGTGGAAACTATGTCATCTATGAATTTATCAACGATGCAGGATCTGTAGTGGTTCAATCCGGAAACAATCCAGTGTATACCGAAACCGATATCAACGGTGGAAACTACACCATTAATGTGTATGATAGTAATGGTTGTATAGGCACAACAACAGCTACCATCGCTCCGTTTGATAGTTTAGATTCCGCAACAATTAACGTAGATGCAGTTGCTACTTGTATTGCTGGCGAGGATATTACCATTACCGCAGTGGGATCCATTACCGATTCAAATACGCATCCGGCCAATTATGAATTTAGGGAATTGCCATCTGGTACGTTCCAAGCCTCTGGAAGTTTTACAGGATTGAGTGTTGGTATCCACAACTTTGAAGTAAGAAACACGGTAACAGGATGTGTCACAACCGTTTCTCACGAAGTGACCGATCCAGAAGTATTGGATTTAATTGTGGTGAACACCACGGACATCACCTGCTATGGAGACACCAATGGTGCTGTAGAATTAAACCTTGTTGACGCTTCCAGCACAACCTATGCAAGTGCTACAAGTTATACGCTGTATTACGATGTAAACAATACACCTACCAATTTAGGTGATGATAACATAACCACAGGTTCTGATGCCGACGGAAGCTTTACCATCACAGGACTTGCTGCCGGTACTTATTATATAGAAGTTACCGATACGAACCCTCCAGGGGCGGCTTGTGAGTACAGCGAATCCTTTACCATTGCAGGTCCTGCTGCTGCCATTACTGGGGCTACAGTAGTAACCGATATTACCTGTTTGGGTAACGATGGGACCATTCAAATTACCAACGTTGCCGGTGGATGGGGTGGATATTCCTACTATGTAGGAACTTCTTCGCCAACAGCCTCCGGTGACTATGACCCCGATCCAAACTTTACAGGACTTGGTGCCGGTACTTACGAGGCTTGGGTAATCGATTCAAGCGGTTGTGAGGAATTGGTGGATACCATAACCCTAACTGATCCTGTTCCAATCACGGCAACATTACAGATCAATCAAGCCAATTGTACCGACCTACAAGGTGAAATCCAAGTAGTGGGGACAACGGGTGGACAAGGAAGCAACTATACCTATCAATTGATCAAAGATGGTTCTAACGTAGGCTCCCCACAGACCAGTGATATTTTCTCCGGTCTTGGAGCTGGTTCCTACGAAGTACTGATTGCCGATCAGTGGTCTTGTACCACAACTGTTGGTCCAGTAGTACTCACAGATGCCATGACGACCAATACAACTGTGGTTAAACCTATTGATTGTGATATTAGCGATCCAGGGGGCCAAATCACCGTTAACGTATCTGGTGGTTCCGCAAATTTGGAATACAGCACCGTTACGCCTGTCTCAGCAACAGTGATTACCAACAATGACGGTATTTTCACAAACTTGACAGAACCAGGGACATATACATTTACCATAACAGACTTGGATACTTCCGAACCTTGTACCTATGTGGTTACCCAAGAGTTGGATGACAAAGTAGATCCAGTGATTGATGATGTGCTTATAGATGATGTCAACTGTTTCGGAGGTTCAGATGGAAGCTTGACCGTGGTATTGGATCCTGCAACCGTGGTTGATCCTGTCTATACCTATGAACTTTATGAAATGTCGGATTTGGCGCATCCATACCGATTTGCACAATCAAGTCCTGTATTTGACAATCTGCCTGCTGGTGATTACCAAGCAAGGGTAATTTCATCAAGGGCTTGTGAAGATTCGTTTGATGTTACCGTTGGAGAACCAACAGTATTGGGGGCCTCTGCCACAGCAATAGATTTTGCCTGTAGTCCAAGCAACTCGGTTAACGAAGCAACGGTAACAGTTACTGCAACCGGTGGAACAGCACCTTACCTTTATAGTTTTGAAGGAAACAGCTTTACTTCGGATGCCACTTTTGATGTAGTGGACGACGGAACAGTTCAAACTATCAACTATATCGTAAGGGATGCCAATGGATGTGAATATCCAGATAGTATTGATGTGCAACCTTTGAACACTTTTACATTGGCTGCCAATCAAGATGTTGCTATCTCCTGTATCAACCCAGAAACGGTGACCTTAACGGTAACGGAAAGCATTGGTGGTGACACCTATACGTTTGAATTGTTGCCCGTTGGAAACCCTTATGGAGCAATAATGGCTTCAACCGGTACAACGGCTACTTTTGAGTTGACCGAACCAGGTAGCTACTCATTCAGGGCTACCAACGATACAACAGGTTGTTATGTAGAAACCACGTATACCATTGATCCATACGATACAATTGACGTAACGGCCACAGCTACAATGCCCGCCATCTGTTTTGGTGACGCGGGAACCTTGGAAATTGATGTTACCGGGTATATCGGAACATACAATTATGAGGTGTTCAATGCTGATGGTACAACTACCGGGATAACGGGAAGTGGAAACACATCGACCAACCCAATGTCGATTACAGACCCGTTGTTGATAGGTGGAAATTATTTCGTGCGCGTTTCAGAAACGGGTTATCCAGAGTGTATCGAAGATTCCAATACCATAACCATAGTTTCCCCAAGTTCAGCCTTGGATTACACGCCACAAGAAATGGCGAATGTTACCTGTACCAATGATCAAGGTGAGATATTAATAGCTCCAACAGGAGGTTATGCTCCTTATGACATTGTGTTGACCAATACCACAACAGCTCAAGTTTATACCATGAACGATGTAGCCAGTTATTTGTTCACTGGATTATCCGCGGGAGACTATACGGTGAGCGTTACAGATAGTGGTGGTTGTGTTGAAGACAGGACATTGACCCTAACACAGCCTGATCCAATTACAGCAGATATCGATGCCGCTCCAATAGACCTTTTGTGCTATGGGGACAACAGTGCATCCGTATGGGCAGATAATGTATTGGGAGGAGAAGGTTCCTATATGTACCAGTTGAACATTTATGACGAAACCGGTACTACCATAGTATCCACAACGGGAGCGCAAAGCAGTGACACCTTCACTGGATTGGGTGCTGGGATTTACAGTATAACCGTATCCGATGGATGGAGCTGTGGTATGGAAACCCCTCAAGTGACCATTACCGAACCAACAGAGGTTATGGCATCTTTGATCCAATTAAGTGGAATGACCTGTACAAGTGATGCACAAATCATGTTGAGTGCTGCTGGAGGAACAGCCCCCTATTTCTATAGTACGGATGGAATCAGCTTTACCGCAATGAGTGGTGGAGATACCCATACGTTTGATGTAGGACCAGGTACTTACCAATATTACGTTCGCGATGCCAACGGTTGTGATGCTATGATATCCAACCAAGTAACTGTAGATGATGTTCCTGAACTCATGCTGGAAATAGACGATTCAGCAGCCATCATCAATTGTATGGGAGAAGCTTCAGCGACCATTATTGCAAGCGCCACTGGTGGTCTGGGCAGCTATAGTTACGAATTGTACAGTGATGCAGCCTTGACCAACCTTGTTGATGGACCACAAACCAGTGGAACCTTTAGCGGACTAATGGCAGGAGATTACTATGTAAGAGTGACCAGCGTCGATTGTGTTGAGGTTTCACCTGTAATTACCATTGTTGATCCAGATCCTTTGGTGGTCGATCGGGAAGAGTTTACCAATATAACTTGTTCTGGTATGGAAGACGGAACCATTACTGTTGAAGTTTCTGGAGGAACCGGCGAGATTCTTTATGCCATTTCACCAAATCTAGATCAGTTTGATACCGAAAACACCTTTACAGATTTGGCTCCAGGCATTTATGACGTAATAGCCCAAGATGTGAATGGATGTTTTATCACCTTCCAATTTGAACTTACACAACCAGAACCTGTTGTGGCCGAAGCCATCAATATTATGGACGAGGTCTGTTTTGAAAGTGGGGATGGTTCGTTCGAAGTTCAAATCTCTGGAGGTACTGCTCCTTATTCAACAAGCCTCAACTCGAATGCGGATGACGATTTTGTTCAAGATCAGTTCTTGTTCCAAAATCTGACCTCAGGAACCCACGTGGTATTTGTAAGGGATGCCCAAGGTTGTGATACCAATGTGATTGTGGAAATAGAGCCCGGTGTTAACCTTGCTGCCACTGTAACACCAATATATGAGTGTACCGGAAACATCCCGGACAACTATTTGAACATTGTTATGGAGGACGAATCCATAGTGCCCGATCTTATGTATGCTTTGGATTCTACCGATCCGGCAGACATGCAACTAACGGCCGACTTTACCAATATAGCCCCGGGAAATCATTTCTTGACCATTGCCCATGCAAATGGATGTATGACAACCTATGACTTTACCATTGAAGGGTACGAACCGCTTACATTAATGTTGGAAAATAACAATATCAACCAAATAACAGCAATAGCTGAAGGTGGTGTGGAAGACTATACGTTCTACTTCAACGATATTGATAATGGATCTGACAACACTTTCTACATCAACAGGACCGATACTTATACCGTAACCGTGGTTGATGAAAACGGTTGTGAGGCCACTGCAGAGATTTTCATGGAATTTATAGATGTTGAATTTCCGAAGTTTTTCACCCCAGATGGCGACGGTCTCAACGATATATGGCTTCCTGACAACATTGAGGGCTTCCCGGACGTACTAATTAAGATTTATGATCGTTATGGTAGAGTAGTGGAAGAGATGACCCGAAACGTCAAAGGTTGGGATGGAAATTATGATGGAAAACCATTGCCAACTGGTGACTACTGGTACGTTGTTCAACTTCAAGGAGAACAAGACGACAGAGAGTTTGTGGGACACTTTACACTATATAGACAATAACACTTAACCTACTTTAACCCCATGTTAAAAAAAGTATATTCAACTATCCTATTAGCATCCTTGGCAATCTGTGCCAGGGGACAAGAGTTGACCGTACCCCAATTATCCCAATACATCGCGGACAATCCATTTTTAATGTCTCCAACCTATGCTGGTATCGGAGACCATATAAAAGTCCGTTTAAACGGCCTCACGCAATGGGTTGGGATTGAAGATGCCCCAGATACCCAAACATTGGCCGCAGATGCCAGAATTGGGAATAGATCGGGAATAGGTATGTTGCTTTATAATGATAGCAATGGTTATACCCGACAAAGAGGAGCAAGGGTTTCTTTTGCCCACCACCTAACTTTGGACAGGTATGATGATATCTTTCTATCCTTTGGTATATCCTACAACTTTAACCAATTTAGGATAGATGTAGAGGAATTTGAAGAAAATAATGGTCAATTACCAACCGATGACAAGGCCACTACAAACCATAACTTTGATATAGGTGTACTATACAGATATGATAAATTCTTCTTTAGCCTAAATGCTGGCAATATACTCAACAAAGACTTGTCAAATTTCAACACGGACATGATTCAAATTGAGCCCAATAAACTTAGGAACTACTATGTGTATTCTGGGTACAGTTTTTCCAAAAGTAAAAACAGTAAATTGGAAATAGAGCCTTCCGTGTTTTTTCAATGGTTTGAAAGTGATGGCCGTTCTGTTACCGATTTGAACACCAAATTCCGTTTTCGTGATTTTGAAGACTATTATTACGTTGGGCTGACCTATCGTTTTTTGAACGATCAATTGGGAGAGCCCCTTTACATTGCGCCAATAGCCGGGTTCAAAAAAAGTAATTTCTATTTTGGATACTCCTATCAGGTAATTACCAACGAAATTTTAGGTTATAGTAGCGGTACCCATGTACTTACCGTGGGCATGGATCTCTTCCAGGGAATAAGTAACTGTAGATGTATGTATTGATTTGACCGTTTTTGCCCTATTTTTGCCCTCTCTTTTAATTCAAGACTTTGGGAAAGATTAGGTTAAAAAACGTTAGAATACATTCCAACCACGGATGTTTAAAGGAAGAAATGCTCATTGGCAGTGATTACAGGGTAGATTTGGAGGTAACCACCGATCTTTCCAAACCAGCCATTTCCGATCAGCTTAGTGAAACCGTGGATTATGTACATCTCAACAATATCATAAAGGAAGAAATGACAGTACGTTCCAATCTTTTGGAACATGTGGCCAAACGAATTATCGATCGTATATTGACAGAAATACCGGAAGTATCAGAAGTCGAAGTGGAAGTATCCAAAATAAACCCACCCATTGGTGGTGATGTGGAGAGCGTTTCGGTAAAACTCAGAAATACTAGATGAACAGATATATATAACTCATTGATACTGTTCCTCTTTTTATAAATTTGTGTTCAATGGTCAAAATGGCATTGTGGTCGAATTGGATAGACAAAATCCCGCAAGGATTTTTATGGTGGTTCGAGTCCACCCGATGCCTCAGAGGTATTTTTTATAAAAAACATTTAGATTATTTTTCAATCTAAAAATTCATAAAATATTTATAGCTTTGCCATCCAATTGGCATCGTGGCCGAGTGGCTAGGCAGAGCTCTGCAAAAGCTTGTACAGCGGTTCGAATCCGCTCGATGCCTCAAAACCCAGTACAGTGTACTGGGTTTTTTGTTAGCTCATCCTTTCTATTCCTTCTTTGATATCAAATTTTTCCTTGGGCAAGAATCCTTTGCTAATAAGCACAATGCCACAAATAATCAACACAATGCCCAATCCTTTTTTGATAAGAACAATACGTTCTTGGGTCAAATAGCGCTTTAATTGTTTGGCCAATATTATTTTTATAAGATCGGTCGCAAAATAGACCAATATCACTGTACTGAAAAAAACCATCATCCTATTGGGATCGTTATCCAGACTAGGACCTACCACTATAATAAGGCCCAACCAAAAAGCAAGAACACCAATATTAATAAAGTTCAAAAGAAATCCTTTTGCCATTAAACCCAAGTATGTCCCTTTTGAGACTTTCACATTGGATTTCTTTTTGGGCTTTTTGGCAAAAAGGAATATACCGTACACCAAGAGGATCATCCCTCCAAAAACAAAGAGACCGGGTTCATTGCTCAAATTCTCCAATAATTGAAAACTACTGAAATAAGCAATAACCAAAAAAACAATATCAGCAATAATGACCCCAACATCCAAACTTACCCCTGCCCTAAATCCTTTGGTAGCACTTGTTTCCAATAAAACAAAGAAAACAGGACCGATCATAAAGCTCAACAAAAATCCCAAAGGAACGGCAGCTTGGATATCTTCAATCATTTTTTAATGCATTCTTTTAATTTTACCACCGAAAAGGGTGTGCTCGTCCATTTTTTTTGGATCTCCATACACCAATACCTCTCCACCAGCCTTTACATTGGCCTTTACGTAGTCTGATGCATAAATTTCAGCATTTCCTCCGGCATTTACACTTATTGTGGTAAATTTTGTTTTAAAGTTTCTTCCATTATAAGCACCACCGGTATTGATAATAATATCTTGGGTATTGGAAAATCCACCCGTAAATATTTTTCCTCCAGAAACAGCTTTGACCAAAAGTTGGTCCAGTTCGCAATTGATTTCCAACTCGCCTCCCTCCTGTGCCTTAAGTTCCAAAACATCTTGCACATAAGTATCATCCGAGGAAATTCTTGCATCTTCATTAACATCGATTACCACAAGTTCTTCAGAATGATAGAGATCCACATAAGTTCTATACCCACTGAATATTTTGAAAATTTCCATCCTGATTTTCAAAATACCATCATTATTGACAATAGCCACATTATCAATGTTTTCTCCGGTAATCACAGCTTTATTTTCATTGGATTTGATAAGATTAATGGAAATACCATCAAACCCCTTTACTTCGGTAAACTTTTGTAGATGTTGGGTTAAGGTAGCATCTTGGGCTTCAATATATTGTAGTGATAGGAAAAAAATAACAATCGTAATTACTCTCATGTTATAAAAATTTGGTTATCAACAGAATAGCAAATCTTATTCCAAAGTACTATTATTTCTTTTTACCTATCAATGAAAAGTCCAAATGGCGTTTGACCAAATCAGTACTTTTGACCATTACATATACCTCGTCACCCAACTGGTACATACGTTTCGTTCTTTCTCCGACAATGGCATATTGCCGTTCATCAAAAACATAATAATCGTCCTTGATATCCCGGATACGAACCATGCCCTCGCACTTGTTTTCAATAATCTCCACATAAATTCCCCATTCCGTCACTCCAGAAATTACGCCCAAAAACTCTTGATCCTTATGGTCTTCCATAAATTTGATCTGCATATATTTAACAGAATCCCGTTCGGCATTGGCAGCCAACAGTTCCATATCCGAAGAATGTTTGCATTTTTCTTCGTACAATAGAGCTTTTGGCATTTTTTGCTTATCCAGATAGTGTTGTAACAATCGGTGCACCATAACATCTGGATAACGTCGAATGGGCGAGGTAAAATGTGTATAATACTCAAATCCCAATCCGTAGTGGCCAATGTTCTCGGTAGTATAAATGGCTTTGCTCATACTTCGTATCGCCAAAGTATCCACAAGGTTCTGTTCCTTTTTCCCTTTAACATCTTCCAATAACTTGTTCAAGGATTTATTAATGGTCTTGTTATCCTTAAGGTTTATGCTGTGTCCAAACTTGGAAATAACCGAATTCAGGGCCAATAATTTATCCTCATCCGGTTTATCATGAACACGGTAAACAAATGTTTTCTTCTGCTTACCAATAAATTCGGCCACTTTTCTATTGGCCAATAGCATAAATTCCTCAATGAGTTTATTGGCATCCTTTGTTTCCTTGAAATATACACCTACGGGCTCATTGTCCTCGGACAGATGGAACTTTACCTCTATTTTATCAAATGAAATGGCCCCGGCATCCATACGTGCTTGACGCATGATCTTTGCCAATCTATCAAAGGTTAAAATAGCATCCACAATCTCATCAGAAACAGCATAGGCCTCGCCCCTGATCGAAATTTCCTTTGGAATACCGTTCTGTTCGGTCTCAATAATATGTTGTGCCTCTTCGTAGGCGAATCGTTCATTGGAGTTAATGACCGTTCTTCCAAACCATTGTTTTACCAATTGGGCATTATCATCCATTTCAAAAATGGCAGAAAATGTATACTTTTCCTCATTTGGACGAAGGGAACATGCTTTATTGGACAACACCTCTGGCAACATAGGAACCACTCTGTCTACCAAATACACCGAGGTTGCCCTATTATATGCTTCTTCTTCCAAAATGGTATCGGGTTGCACATAATGTGAAACATCCGCAATATGGATTCCTATTTCGTAGTTCCCATTTTCCAACTTTTGAAAGGAAAGGGCATCATCAAAATCCTTGGCATCTTTTGGATCAATGGTAAAGGTAAGCACATCGCGCATATCCCTACGCTTCGCAATTTCTGATTCCTTTATACTGGTGTCCAATGTTTTGGCAAACTGTTCCACCTCATATGGGAACTCATGGGGAAGACCATACTCCGCCAAAATGGAATGGATCTCAGTATTGTGATCCCCAGGTCTACCCAAAACCTCAACAATTTCCCCATACGGAGAATCCGCACCATCTGGCCAATCCCCCAAAAGAACCAATACTTTATCACCATCGTTTGCTTTTTTCAGCTTTTCTGGTGGAATAAATATATCGGTGTACATCCTGGAATCCGTTGGTCGGACAAAGGCAAAACTTTTTTGCTTGTCAACAATGCCCACATACGTTGTTTTCTTTCTCTCGAGCACCTTGGAAACCTCTCCTTCCATCTTCTTGCTCTTACGTCTAGGTTTTATAAACACCTCTACGGTATCACCATGAAAGGCTCCGTTCAAATTATTGTTCTGCACAAATATGTCATCCTCCAGCTCTTCAACAACAATATATGCATTCCCACTTGTGGTAAGATCCACCCTACCAGTAAAGTAGGTATGTAACGATGGCTTCTTTTGATATTTGCCCCGTTCAGGCTCCACAATACGATCACTGGCCTTTAACTGCCCTAAACGTTTGATCAATAAGTTTCTATCCTGGGTATCGGTAATACCTAATTTTG
>CEVF01150077.1_pt1 | contig 89940 bp, 82 predicted proteins | sample 356441 | NCBI WGS metagenome assembly CEVF01 (sample SAMEA2622765, study PRJEB7988) | marine metagenome | biome: marine biome (ENVO:00000447); feature: surface water layer (ENVO:00002042); material: "saline water (ENVO:00002010), including plankton (ENVO:xxxxxxxx)" | depth 5 m | reverse complement strand
AATTCCGATTAGGAATTCAGCCGCAATGAGCTATACACGTTGTTGTAAAACGTTTTTTATTTCAAATATTCAACATCAGAACGAACGTTTTTCCTCCATTTCATTCCGTACTTTTTGTCCATAAGTTCAAAAATCCGCTGATTATATTCTTTTAAGCATTCGTCAATTGGTGGTTCGCAACCAAAGTCGAAATATTTAATTCCAAATTTTTTCTCAAAGCGATTGTCAGATGATGTGTTTGCAATTGGTGCAATTGAACCAACAAGTAATAAATTTGCCGTTCCGTTTTTCCAGTCAGATTCTGCACGTTCAGCATTATATTCACAATCCGCTTTTAATTCAAACGTCACGTTATTAATTCCGCTTTTCGTTTCGACGTCAAATTTTTGTTTTCCGTAACCGAATGCAGAGATTTCTATAATATACTTTTTATTAGGTTCAAGATATTCAATTCGGAAATTACCTAAACTGTCAGCCATAATTAATGGTTGTTTAGTAATCAATTCTTGAGCATAAATATCCGAAATTGGTTTTTCTCCAGAAATTCCGCTAATCACTTTTCCTACGATTTCAGTTTGTCCGTATGTAATTCCGCAAACTAATATTAAAATCAGTTTGATGATGTTTTTCTGTATGTTCAGATTTTTCTTCAAATGTTTTACAACGTTGAGTATAAAAAATCGGTGGGCATTAAAAACAATTACCTGTCCACCACAAATAAATAAGATATGAAACAAAACACTTCAAAATTAGTACGATACAGCCCATTGTTTTTTATACATTGTTGTGTGCAGTACTTTGTGGGTTGGCTGCTGTACAATGCTAATCGGGATATTCCTTTTTTGGCAAAATCACAGTTTTATGAGTTAAAAACACGCCTATTAAAGAAGTATGCAACTAAAGTTGGAACTGATATTCAGCACGTAAAAAAAGACTGTTGTAGTTGTGATAATACAGGCGTGTTTAAGTGCTATTGGAAAATGCCTGAAACTTGTTGGAGTTGCTTTGGAACTGGTGTGTATAAAGAATTTTGGACAAGACTTGATAAATACAAACTTGGAAAATGGTACTTCCATAACCCTGTTGAAAGAATGTACAAGTATGAACCATTATTTGAGGGTGAAGCATTGCCAATTATTGAAGGCTACATACACCATAAAGCCCCAAAATATAGACTTGGTAAAGAATGTGCATTATGGTTGTTTCTATTATTCGACAGAAAATCATTTTGGAAGGTATTGGGGCGAACTGGAAGCCCTACACATAAGAGAACTCCGCTTGTGATAATTGACAATGCGATATTTGTTTTCAGGCATTTTGATTGGCGTGATTATTTGCCAAAAAAGAAGCCGAAATATGACTTTGAATATGATAGCGATGAACTGCCGTTTTAGTGCGGTGGGGTATTGCACACAACGGTTTAGCTATGAACAGTGCGGGAGCAAACTAGCGTTCGCTTTCCGCCACGCACAAAGCGGAATCTTTTGGTTTTGTTTTTCTTTTTTTTGTCAAAGCGAAATCCCAAAGATTTCGCGACCTCATAAAAATACGCAAACCTTAGCGTGTAAAACCTAAGCCCGTATTGTTTATAGGTTGTGTTGGCAAACGTTTTTTATTCATACTCGAATATTTTGATGTCCATATTTATTGGCGCATCAAAAAGAGCCTCTATTAAATTATTTTTAAAAGGTTTAGCTTCCATTGAATGTATAAATTGCTCATCTATAAAATACTGTATTAAATTATTGTCCTTTCTAATAGTCAATTTTATGTCGCTTTGAAAACTATAATTCTCTTGTCTATGAAAAATTCCTACGCTGCTTTCTTCAATGCGTATATCTTTCTCATCTGATAAGGGATAAGTTGCAAAAAAGAACCCCCCAAAATTGATAACTGTAGAAACAAAACTATCATCATTTGTGCCTGCTACAACAGCCCAATTTTTATAATTTACTTCAATTACGAATTTTTCCTTTCCGTTGAAATCAAATGATATTTCATAGAAATTCGTATTCAAATCTTCAATGCTTACAACATCTAATTTATTTTCATAATTAGTAACATATTCCTGATTATCTGTATACCAATTTGGTAAAACAGTATTTACATTAAATAATTCTTCTAGGTAATACACTCGCCATAGTTCGGAAAATATATTTTTTGAACAATTAAAGTTGTCTTCTGTACCGTCCATAATACTTAGACAATCTCCATTTTCGCTTGTTTCATTTCTATGCGCTCTACCGAGAATGCAATGCCCCAGCTCATGAAAAATCAACAATTCCTTTTCTATCTCATGTGCATTTTCCCAATTATCTCTATCTATAATTATTTCTTCTTTCCTTTCATTACAGATACCACCAACATCTTTATTTTCAATATCGGCTAAATAAAAATTAATGTTACTCACATCAATGTCATAACCCCTGATTTTGGCTTCTTCTAAAAAAGAGTCAACATAAGGTTGAAATTCAGAATTATTTAGTTCTGAGTTGTCATAATCATATTTGGAACATCCAAAAAGAATCCCTACGATTAATATTAGTATGATAATTTGTCTCACGTATTCTGAAATGTTTGCCAACGGTTTTGTGTATGATTTGTGCGTGTAAACACGCGGCTGATTTTCCGATAGGAAAATCAGTTGTACAAAAGTGCGAAAACTTTGTGTTAAAACCAAGCCTGAGCATGAATTATACACGGTGTTGCCATTTCGTTGTTTTTTTCAGTTCAAATTATTCAATCAAATTCCGATTTTGAGTGAGTTCAGTCAGCGTTTTATTCCACAATATTTTTCTTCCGACGGTTCGGAACCGTTTGAGTGAGCAATTCCGCAACTTGCTAAATTCCGTACAAATCGGTTTCTGTTTTGCAATTCCGCAAACGAGCTAAAAAAATCCGCTGTGGTTTTCATTCCGCATTTGAGTGGGAATTCAGCGCAATTAATTCAGCGTTTTGCTTATTAAAATCAGTTTTTTTAAAATTCCGATTTTCCGTTTCCGAGTGTGTTCCGCAATGAATGGCAACGGTTTTGTGTATGGCTCGTTGCGGGAAATCCGCGAGGATTTTCCGCCGTAACACGAATATAGCACAATTGCAATGAATTCCGATTAGGAATTCAGCCGCAATGAGCTATACACGTTGTTGTAGCACGTTTTTTATTTTTATATTATTTCCGATTTTGTGTTTTAAGAATTCAGCTATTTTTTGATAGTCAGATTCAATTAAGTTCATAAAATTCACATAATATTTCTTTTGACTTTTGTCTGCAATTATTATGTCGGTAGATTTTAATTCAATACTATCAATCTTGTCAATTTCGATGGTGTGTTTATTGTTTCCATTCGCAAAACTCAATTTATCATTTTTGTATTCAATTATTCCAGTTGGCACAAACAGAAATCCTGTTATTAAATATAAAATTCCAGTTATTAGTATTGAGTATAATAGGATTTTTTCGGATTCGATTTTTGTCAGACCAAAGTAGCTAGCAACAATTAAAATAGTTCCGAAAATAAATGGAAATATTCGGTTATAATCATCGTTATTTGTTCTTATTCTTAAGATGTTCGTCCTTTTTCCGTTTCTGTATTTTAGTCTTTCTATTATATCCCAAATAATGATTGGAATCCAAATCAGAAACACAATATTTTTTAATGGTTTCAAGAACTCAATTCTGTCAATAAATACCATTAAAAGAACTATTCCAATTATCAGAATGTAGGTTAAATATGGATTTCGTTTCTTCATTTCTCAAATGTGCTACAACACCTAAATAGGTGCAGTTTTGGTTAATACGATTAAATGTAAAAAAAATGTGCGGAACACCCTACAAATAAGAACTTACAAATAATATGGATATTGGGCATTTTGTATATAAAAAATATATATTTGTCAAGAATATATACAAAATACCCAATTGAATTTAAGTAAGTATCAATATCACTTTCAACAACATAGGGGCAAAAATGTAATCGTTGTCAAATTTACGTATGATAAAAAACTGCAGGAAGAATTAAGGCGCCGTTTCCCCTCGGCAAAATGGAGCAAGACAATGAAGGCTTGGTACCTACCTGATCTTCCTGCGGTCAGAAAAGCGCTTGATCTCGCACCAAAATCTGAGCTGTCTTCAAAACTGTTGAAAATAGACCCGGTCAATAGGGCGGCCTTTCGCGATATGCATGAGCAACTGAATCTAAAAAAATACAGCCCATCGACTGTTCGTCAATATTTGAGTGAGTTCAATCATTTGCTACGGTTGTTGGGGTCTTATCCGGTAGATAAATTGACCCCGAAACGGCTAAAAGATTATTTTTTGTACTGTGCAGAAAAAGAAAAGATGGGTGAACGCAAGCTCAACGGTAAGATAAATGCCATTAAGTTTTACTTTGAACAGGTTCGCCATAGACCTAAAATGTTCTTTGATATCCCCAGACCTAAAAAACCCCAAGTGCTTCCCAAGACATTGAGCAAGCGCGAAGTAAAACGGCTGTTTTCGGTAATTGACAACCCTAAACATCTGGTGGCCTTGCAACTATGTTATGGCATGGGGCTGCGCGTCTCTGAGGTGGTGAACCTAAAGGTTGGCGACATCGATAGCGACCGAATGATGGTGCACATTCGGGGCGCCAAAGGAAAAAAAGACCGATATGTACCCTTGCCGACCAGTATTCTGCCCTTGTTAAGGGCTTATTACTTGCAATTCAAACCTGAAGACTATTTGCTCGAAGGGCAATACGGCGGGCAGTACGCAAAGACCAGTGTGCAACAAATCTTTAAAACGGCCATGAGAAAGGCAGGTATCGAAAAAAGAATCGGTATTCATGGGCTGCGCCATAGTTACGCCACACACCTTCTTGAGTCTGGTGCCGATATGCGTTTTATCCAAGAATTATTGGGCCACAATTCCATCAAGACCACACAGGTCTACACCAAGGTATCCCCAAGAAGTCTTTCCAGAATTTCAAGCCCTTTGGATCTACTCTGACCCCTCTTCTTCGGCGGGCACCCGCTTTTTCTTGGCCTTTTTGTACAATGGCAGAAAGTACGAAATGGAATAGTTGTAGCCCACGCCCCATTTGGCGCCGTCGGTGACCTTGTTGAAACCGGGTATCCAAAGGTTCGGAAAACGGTCTGCTTCTTTATTGGTCACCAAATGGCCCAGACGTACGCTCATACCAATATAGATGTTGGCGAACAGTTCGGCTTTCATGCCCAACACCATTTCAAGCCAAGTGGCGTTCAGCCCCGAAAACTCTTCAGGTTGCGTGCCTCCCACGACAAAATCATCAGCATTGAAATAGCGGTTGCTATCATAGATTTGGTACTCGTTCAGGGTTTGGCTAAAACTTGCCACGGCGTAACGGCCGCCAATGGTGATGCTGTTGTTCATGCCGTACCAGTTTTGGTAGGTGTTGTAGTCGACCCCCAATTTTAGATAGCTGCCAGAGGTGGTAAAGTTGTAGAGGTCTTCTTGATCGGTACGTTTTTCGTTGCCCAGTTCGCCGGCCAACCAAATCTTATCACTAAAGCGGTAATCGCCCACAAATTCAATTCCCGTATAACCATTGTTTGCAAAAGAGAGCACCGGCCGGCTCAGGTCTATGCCCACGCGCAGCCCATATTCGAGATGGTACGGTACGGTATCCCGCTGTTGCCGATCTGAAGATTCGTTCTGGGTAAACCCCCAAAACGTAGCGAAAAAGAACAAAGGGCTAATGAAATATCTTGACATGGACGGCTGTTGATTTTTCAATGGTCGTATCTACAATGACTATATGCTGTATCCAGTTGTCAGAATCCGGTTGTAGGGCAACGGATAGGTCGTCAAAATTGGCCACAAACCCACAGGCCCTTGACACAAATTCTTCGCGGACCTGGTAATTGAAGGTCAGCGTATCAATATTGCCCGTTTCATTGCCATCATCATCTTGGTCTGAGTCGTTCACAAATAGGTACTGCGTGCTGGTCTCCGTTATGCGCAAGGGTATGCCAACAGAGTCTAGGGTAGACAGGTTTGTAAAGGTGGTAACATCTTCGTCCTGGCCTATGGCCCGAATCCGCAATGCCGTTACGGTCTTGGTCTGGGTGGTATCATCACTGTCAAAAAAACCGATCACCAACAGCGGTGTATCGCCATCAACACAGATATCGTCTTTCTCACAAGAAGCAACGCCTGTTAGGCAAATCAGTACAATGAGTGCTATTTGCAATCTGTTCATGAAATTACAGCTTTTCTAATAGTACAACGTTCTCGACATGGTGGGTCTGCGGAAACATGTCTACCGGCTGAACCCGGGCCACTTTATATTTTTCTTTGAGCAGGGCCAGGTCACGGGCCTGTGTTGCACTGTTGCAACTTACATAAACTATTTTTTCTGGACACACATTTAACAATTGTTCAACAACCATTTTGTGCATGCCATCTCTTGGGGGGTCGGTAATGACCACATCGGGCACCCCCTGTTCTTCTATAAACCCTTGGTTCAACACCGTTTTCATATCGCCCACAAAAAAGGCGGCGTTCCCTATTCCGTTGAGTTCGGCATTCTGCTTGGCATCTTCGATGGCCTCGGGCACTGCTTCAATACCGACGACCTTCTTTGCCTTTTTGGCCACGAACTGGGCTATGGTGCCCGTGCCCGTGTAGAGGTCGTAAACGGTTTCTGTTCCCGTTAGGCCGGCATATGTGCGGGCAACTTTATATAGCTCGTATGCCTGTTCAGAATTGGTCTGGTAGAACGATTTGGCATTGATCTTGAACCGTAGCCCCTCCATGGCTTCCATAATATGGTCTCGACCGGCAAAGCAGTGTACCTCTTGGTCGTAAAGGGTGTCGTTTGCCTTTTGGTTGATGACATACAGCAATGAGGTTATTTCAGGAAAGGTTTCCTTTAAATGGTTCAGCAGTAGCGCTCTTTTGGCCTGGTCGTCTTCATAGAACTGGACCAAGACCATAATTTCACCGGTGGAAGCCGTTCGTATCATCAAGGTTCTGAGCAGGCCCGATTGCCGCCGCACATTGAAAAAGGAAAGACCGTGCTCAACGGCGAACTGTCTAATGGAGCGTCGAATGGTATTTGAGGGGTCTTCTTGCAAATGGCATTTTTTTATGTCGAGGATCTTGTCCCACATCCCGGGAATATGGAACCCCAGTGCATTGCGGTCCTCGATTTTTTCCCCCGAGGCAATTTCGGCATCGGTAAGCCAACGGTTGTCAGAAAACGAAAACTCCATTTTGTTGCGATAAAAATACGGTTTGGCAGCCCCCATGATGGGCGATACCTCGGGCAGGTCAATGCCCCCAATGCGCCTCAAATTGTTCTCGACCTCTTTTTGCTTATAGTACAGCTGGTGTTGATAGTCCATGTGCTGCCATTTGCAGCCACCGCAGGTGCCAAAGTGTTCACAAACAGGCTCGGTACGCTTGTCAGAGCGCTTGTGCAATTTAGTGGCCACACCCTCAAAATAGGCCTTTCGTTTTTTAAGGGCCAGTACATCGACCACATCGCCGGGCACCGCATTCGACAAGAAAATGACCCGGCCGTCGGGTGCCTTTGCCACGGCCTTGCCCTTGGCACCGGCATCGATCACCTCAAGATTTTCAAACAGCTTTTGACGACGCTTTTTTCGCATGCGCAAATGTACTTTCTTTTGCGTACTTCAAAAGGGCAAAAGTTTAGGTTTTGGCCAATATTTAGTAATTTTGGGGTTCTACAAGGATGATTTCTCTCCTACGCTGAATTTTCGCCCCGATAGCTATCGGGACCTCGAAAGGAAAAAGGTACAGAAGGAATAGTTATTTTATCAACGATTGAAATTTTTAAAATGGCTGTTTTAGAAGGATTAACATCACAGCAAGCAATTGAATTGGAAGAAAAGTACGGAGCCCAAAATTACCACCCACTTCCCGTGGTGCTCAGTAGGGGAGAAGGCGTTTATGTGTGGGATGTAGAGGGAAAGAAGTACTACGATTTTCTGTCGGCCTATTCGGCCGTAAACCAGGGGCACTGCCACCCCAAGATTGTCAGTGCGCTTAAAAACCAGGCCGAGAAATTGACACTGACCTCACGGGCCTTTTACAACGACATGCTGGGCCGGTACGAAAAGTTCGCCACAGAATACTTCGGTTTTGATAAGCTATTGCCCATGAACACCGGGGCCGAGGCAGTTGAAACGGCCATCAAGTTGGCCCGAAAATGGGGCTATGAAAAAAAGGGAATTCCCTCGAACCAAGCAAAGATAATTGTTTGCCAAAACAATTTTCACGGGCGTACCATAACCATTATTTCGGCTTCGAACGATCCCATTGCCACCGAAAATTTTGGGCCGTTCACCCCGGGTATCATCTCTATTCGGTACAACGACCTGAACGCCTTGGCCGAGGCCCTGAAAGATAAAAACGTGGCTGCCTTTTTGGTAGAGCCCATACAGGGCGAGGCAGGGGTTTACGTGCCCGATGAAAACTACATTAAAGAGGCATACGATCTCTGCAAATCTAAAAACGTGCTCTTTATGGCCGATGAGGTTCAAACGGGCATTGCGCGAACCGGGCGTTTGTTGGCCTCATGCGGCAATTGCAGTTGCCCCGAGAAGAACTGCTCGGGCACCCCTGAGGTAAAACCCGATATCTTGATTTTGGGCAAGGCCATTTCAGGTGGGGTTTTCCCCGTTTCGGCAGTGTTGGCCAACAATGATGTTATGGACGTAATCAGGCCCGGCAACCATGGGTCTACTTTTGGTGGCAATCCGTTGGCCTGTGCCGTGGCCATGGCCGCACTTGAGGTGGTGAGGGATGAAAAGCTTGCCGAAAATGCCGACAGGTTGGGAAAACTGTTCCGTAGCGAAATGAAAAAACTGATTCAAGAAAGCGATTTGATCCGACTGGTCAGGGGCAAGGGGCTCTTGAACGCCATTGTGATCAATGATACGGAAGATAGTTCAACTGCATGGGACATCTGTGTTGCCTTAAAAGAGAACGGTCTCTTGGCCAAACCCACCCATGGCAATATTATACGTTTTGCACCACCTTTGGTGATGACCGAAGAACAACTGTTGGATTGTATTTCGATCATTCGAAAAACCATTCTCGAATTCAAGCGGTAATACGTCAGTTGGGCAGTGCCACGTAAAACCCACCCGATTCAGGTCCCCGTTCGTTTGCAATGGTATTCTTGAAGTTTACGGGCAGTGATTTATAGGGATAGGCCAATTTGTTGCCCGTTACCACAAAATGTAGATGGGGGTACCCGGCCAGGCCAGTATTGCCACTGTAGCCGATGATGCCCCCTTTTGCTACCCTGTCGCCCACTTTAACGGCTGCTCCTTGGTTGGTCAGGTGGGCATATATGGCATGGGTACCATCAACGTGCTGCACGACAACCACATTGTTCGGAAACCCGCCATCAAAACCCGATTCTTCAACATATACGACCGAACCACCACGGGAGGCAACTATTTTTTCGCCAATCGGCATATTGAAATCTACCGCGAACTGATCGGGTAGCCCTGCACTGTGGTAAGAGCCGCTGCAATGGCTGAGGCCAACTACATACCCTTTGTCCACAGGATAGGGAAGATTGTACTCAGATTCTTTCCAATCACCGTATTCTGCATCTTCGCAGCTTCCGATGCCACCATCGGTACCGAAAACCTCAGCAGTGCCAATGAGGTCATCTTTCCAATCCTCATTTTTTTCACAAGAAAACATGGTACCAAAACAAACTAGCAAGAAAATGACTTTTTTCACCACTCCTTTGATCAGATTAAAAATGTAGAATAAAGTTAAAGCGCCGATTTTAAGACCTGTCTCTTATTGTAGGATATTCTATAAGACCCCAAACAATATGGGTGTTTATGGTATTGAATTTCCGCCGTTTCTTCTAGCCCGCTTTAGTTGGCGTTGTATTTTTTTGATGGCCGACTCTATTGATTTTTCGGGTTCTATAATATTGTACTCCCCCCAAAAATCAGGATCGGAAAACCCGATGGCCTCATCACTCAAAATGATTGATTTTTTCAAACGGTTTCTGTTCTTTGGCAATTCGCCAGAAACGTTGGGCTCCCAATCGGTCACGGCCATTTCGGCCGTCATGCTGTAGACAGAGTTAAAGAGCTTGTCTTCCCAATCCACCTTAAACGTAAGTGCAGCATTGCTATAACCGTAGTACCATTTGCCATCTTTTTCCCTATAATCCACACGATAAGATACCTCGGTGGGCCACACATCGACCTTGGGGGGCTTTCTTCTGACAAAGAGCCTTGCGGCTCGTTCCCTATCGGTAATATTTAATGAATAAATGGCACTGGTAAGGGTTTTGTTTTCAATATCGATAAAGAGCTTGCCCTGATAAAGGGGCTCTAATATGGTTTCGTGCTGCTTAAAGTCTATCACATAGATCAACCGGTCGTTGATAAGGGTCGAGCGGTCAAAACTGAACTTATAATTTTCAAAAGACTCATTGTCAAAAATATACTCTGGGTATTTCATGATATCGACATAGAGCGTGTTAAAGGGGCCGCCCTGTAGTTTTAGGGCAATGGTATCCAATCTACTGTAATCGGTGCTCTTACGGGCCTTAAAAAGCTCTACGGCATCCCTTCGTTCTGAATTATAGGGCGATTTATAAATGTTTACGACCGCTTCAGAGAGCGATACATTGCGCCGCCGCCTCTTGATGGTCTCACGGTAAAATGCCGTCATCAACATCGGGTCGTTATAATAGTTCTCGCCTTTTCTTGCCAAGGTCTGTCTTACAAGGGCCGCGGCATTTTTGGGTATTTCAACACCTACTTCCGATAGTTGGGTTACAGAAACATCTAGGGCAATCTTATTGTTTTTGCGCTTTAATTGGTCTAGCGGCACCCTTTTTGTCTGATAGCCCAAAAAAGACACGATTACATGGCCCGAAGTAATCTCTTTGGGAACCTTTAATTGAAAGCTGCCCTCGGTGTTGGTAATCGTACTAATATTGGTATCCTCTACCGAAAGCGTCGCAAAAACCAAGGGTCTGTTGTTATCGCTATCGACCACCTCACCTCTGAAAGTGTGAAAAGCCTCTTGGTTTTCTTGGGCCAAAATGGCCAGCGGGGCAAGAACAATAATGAACAGGATGGCGTTGAGCCCCGCCCATTTTTGCATTGATATGATAATTTTCTTTTTCATGGCCTTCCATCTTCTATTAAGGCTATTCTAAGGTAGTGATTTTCAGTAACAGCATGCCCATATTTGCGAAATTTATGATTTTGTTGTGGTATGGTGCAAACTGATGAAAGATGGTGAATTAAAATAAAAAAACTGCCTCTTGGTGTAGGCATTTACGCAATTCTTATCAGGATGCGTGCTGCGGTTTTAGATATTGACTTGGACTTTGGCCCTCGAACTTTTTGAAGGCTTTATAAAACGAGGCCCGATTGTTAAAACCTACGTCATAGGCAATTTGTGTGATGGTTGTTTTACCATCTTGTGCTTCTGCCAATAATCGTTTGGCTTCTTCGATGCGATATCTGTTCACAAAGTCGAAAAAAGATAGGTTAAAGTGCTGGTTTATTATTTGCGAAGTATGGTTTCGCGACAGGTTCATCTTTTTGGCCAAATCGTCAAGCCGTAACGTATTTTCGAGATATGGTTTTTCTTTGTCCATGATGGCCAGAAGCTTGTGCTTCATTTCTATTGATAGGGCTTCTGACATTCCTGTCTTCCGATACTTAATAAAGGGAATAACCTCTTTGAACGCCTTTCCTTCGAAAACCTCTGGCTGTACAAATCCGAAGAACGAGAGCATCCCGATAAAAAATACGATAACAATGTCAACAAAGTAATCGTAACGGTAATCCATTAGTTCAAAGCGAACCATAAAAACATAGAAAAAAAATGCCAGAACATAACCAAAATAGCATCCGATGAACCATTTTAGCCACCTATTTTCCCTGAATCCAGGGGTTCTACTTGGGCCAAAACGATGATAGGTCAACCAAGCATAGAAGAACATTAAAAGCATTATGGCCCAAATTCCGTTCTTGGGCATGTGCACATTTTTATAATAGGTGCCTTCTTGTATTACTTGAACTTTTTCCGAGGCCCCCATGCCATAAAAAGGAAACCCCAATACTACTATTATGATGACCGGTACCAAAAACCAAAGGTCGTTCTTCTTAAAACCAGTTCCCCGTAGTACTTGCCTAACGTAGATATAGACCAATGACCCGTAGATAACCCATAGAGGGTCTTGTGTTGCAATAAGATGGGCAAAAGATTCATCCGTTAGGTAACCAGACCATTTAAAACAATTGTACAGCAATTCGTAAGAAAAGAGCAGGGCAAAGGTGCCCAATAGTATATTGGCAAGGCGGTCCCCTTGCTTCTTAAAGAAAAAGAGAAGACCTAGTACCGAGCCTAGAAATACAAATAAATAGAACAGAATGATGTACCAAGGCATGTGGTGAACTTACTTATTCAAAGATATCGTTACTGCTGTTGTAGTGTGTCTCTTTCTATAGGGAGATGCACCCGATTTAGTTTATTGGGGCAGCGCACTGGGGATTGCCATAGGTTCAATCGACCATAAAAAGCGCATTGGCGAAAAACAATTTGCCATTCTCCCAAAACCCCCTAAAAAGTGGATTGTCGACCATATAAACTACTTGTCCGTTACCATGGTATTCGCTTCCAAAGATCAGGGTTCTTTCAATTTTCTTTTGGGCCTCACTACCTGCAAAGCCAGCAACCGGTGCCGTTTTGTTTTGCAGATAGGCCACCGTGCCATTTTTAAGGTAGTCGTAAGCCGCATTGCCCAATTTTAGGGTGTAATATTCGGGGCCGTAGCCATAGCCCAGGGGGTGGGTATTGTCTACCTTAACCTTGAAGATGGCTCCGGTAATGGCATCTTTCATACGTTCTCGCTGTATGTTGCCATGGGGCTCGGGGTCGGTGGCGGTGGTGTCATTTTCTGCTTTTCGTCTCTCGATGCCAAAGCCGTTCTCACCATCAAGTGAGCGAATAGCGCCCCCCATGGCGACCAATCTTCCACCATTGGCCACCCACGACTTCACATTTTTCAAACGCTTTTCATTCAGAAAACTGCTGTAGCCATAACCATCTGGCAGTACCAAGACATCGTATTTATCTAGGTCTACCCGGTCAAAATACTCGGCATCAATAACCGTTAACGGATAGTGCAACTGCTGCTCAAAGAAATGCCAGACTTCACCAAACCGTAGGGTAGAGGTGGGCTCCCCTGCCAATACGGCAATTTTTGGCGGTTTGATCATTTGAACGTAGCCCGAGCCAAAATCTTTTCCGGCATCTACAAATCCCGTATTGGTGGCGGTAATCGTTTTATGGGGATAGTTCTTAAGAATTTCAAGCAACGTCGACCACTTTTTTTCTTCAGGGTTGTCGCCCTTGGTAATGATCAGGCTTCCCCTTTCAAATGATGTTCCTTCAATGGCAAAGGGATGGTGCGATGTTCTCACCCGGATTCCCTTTTTGAGCAAATCGGCCAAGAAACGGGCATCTTCCAAACTGTTCCAATCCGTGATATAGGCATAGGCATCTTTTGCGACCGCTGGCCCTGACTTGACACTGCCTACATCGGCAGCTGGCACCAAGGCGGTCGATGCCACGGCATCAAGGCCATAGGCGTAGGGCAATGACCAGGCTGTGATGTCATACGTAAGCGAATCGCTCAATTTCGCATCGGGCTCGAAAAGTACTTTTACCAAGGTGCCCTTGGGCTGATTGGTCGATACCACCAAAGAGTTGTCTGAGGTTTTTAGGCTTCCTGAAGTGCCTGTTTTATATCTAAAGCCTTTGACAGTGCCCGTATTGGCCCTTCCGTACGAAATTCCGTGTTTTTCGAGTAGGTTTTCCAAAGCGGCAATGTGGTCTTCATTGCCGTTCAGCACATAGCTTTTGTATTTGAAGTTTCGATTTTTGTAGAATTTTTTGAATTCTTCATTGAGTTTGTCGGCATTGTTTACGGCCACCTCAATGGTTGAAAGGCCTGTGGTAAAGTGGTGGGCAATTCGGTCTTTCAAGGTCAGCGTATCGCCAATACTGGTTATGATGCCCAAACCGGCCCTGCCACTACCGCCCTGTTCATAGGTCATGCCAATGGCCCCATTGTACATGGGGTAGGTGTCGCCATAGCTTGGGTAGAACAGATCAAAGACCTCTTTGGTAAAGTAAAACCAGCCATTGGCATCAAAATACTTTGCATGGTTTTTGCCAATGGTCTCTTGAAACGTGCGTTGAAAACTGGTAATCACTTCATGGTAGGGTTCTGCCGCCGGGGCAAAATAATACGGACTGTCGACCCCTTGCTCGTGAAAATCTACGTGTACATGGGGTAGCCATTGGTTGTAGACCTTAAGCCGCTGTTGGCTCTCGACCTGTGTCAACCATGCCCAATCACGGTTCAAATCGAACATATAATGGTTGCTACGTCCGCTCCACCAGCCTTCGTGGTGTTCTTTGCTATTGGGGTCGACCTGGTGAGGGGTGTTCTTGTATTGGTTGTACCAGTTGCTGTAACGGTCGCGACCATCAGGATTGATACAGGGGTCCATGATGACCACGGTGTTCTCTAGATAATCGCTTTTATTTGTCAACAGTTCGTAGATCGTCTTCATCGATGCCTCAGTGCTGACACTTTCGTTGCCATGTACATTATAGCTCAACCATACGATGGCCTTGGTTTGGTTGCCCTCTCCCGTGGTAGACTTCAAATGCTCTTGCCGAATGCTCTCTAGGTTGGCAATGTTTTCAGCCGAGGATACGTAGGCCAAGATCAAGGGCCTTCGTTCGTTGGTCATACCATATTGAACCAATTTTACCCTGTTTGGGGCCGCTTGGGCCACATGCTTAAAATAATCGACCACTTCGTGATGGCGCGAAAATTGGGTGCCCAGTTCATAGCCCAAAAAAGCAGAGGGCGACTTCAACTGTTGGCCTATTACCACAAAGGGAAAAATGATTAGGAGGGAGAATAAAAATCGGTTCATAAATTTTGGTTTGTTTGAAATCAAATCTAGCAATAAATTGGTTATTGCGCCTTGTTTTTCGATGTACACCGCTTTGTATTTGGGCAATTAACGATTTTTTAGGATTACGCTCGAAGATGTAATGTATCTTTAGGGCCGTTTTTAACGTTTCTATGGAAGTTGACTGCCTGCCTTTTCGTGAAACCGGATATTTTTCTTCGCTGATATGCGACTATTTGGATGAAAAAAAGGAATTGCAACCGTTCTACGGCAGATTTCCCCACCTCGAAAACTTTGGCGCACAGATAACGGAAAAGCAGATCTCTTTTCCCCAAGAAAATCGTACGGTACTCGTACAAAGCCTAAAACGACAGTATGGTGCCGTTTCCATGTCAGAGGCCACAGCGGCGGCCATCGACTCGTTAAAGCACGAAAACACTTTTACCGTGGTCACGGGCCACCAGTTGAACTTGTTTACGGGGCCCCTTTATTTTTTGTACAAGATTGTTTCAACGATCAATTTGACGAAGCGACTCAAAGAGTCATACCCGAAATACAATTTTGTGCCGATTTATTGGATGGCCACTGAAGACCACGATTTTGATGAAATCAATTACTTCAACTTCAACGGCAAAAAAATACAATGGAACTTCGACGCAAAAGGGGCAGTTGGCCGACTACCAACCGAGGGGTTGCATGAAGTGTTTGAGGTTTTTTCGGCTGTTTTGGGCAGTACGCCCCATGCAAATGAACTAAGGCTGTTATTTGAAAAAGCCTATTTGCAGCACAGCACGCTGGCCGGGGCCACACGTTTTTTGGCCAATGCCCTTTTTGGTGACGAAGGCCTTGTAGCGGTCGATGGCGACGATGCCGATTTAAAGCGCTTGCTGATACCCTATGTCAAAAAGGATGTTTTTGAAAAGCTTCCGCACCAAAAAGTGGGCGAGACAATAGAAGCACTTACAGGCACGTCAGCGGACTATACCATTCAGGTCAACCCAAGGGAAATCAATTATTTCTATTTGACCGACGGGCTGCGTGAACGCATTGTTGAAAAGAACGGAAGCTATTTTGTAAACGATACCGATTTTGAATTTTCAGCTGCTGAATTGGAGAAAGAGTTGGAGGCCCACCCAGAGCGCTTTTCGCCCAATGTGATTGCAAGGCCCCTATATCAAGAAGTGGTGTTGCCCAATCTCTGTTATATCGGTGGGGGAGGCGAGTTGGCCTATTGGCTTGAACTCAAAAGCTATTTTGAAGCGGTGGGCGTTGTCTTTCCGATGTTGTTGCTGCGCAATTCGGCCCTTGTCATAAGCCGGAAGCAAGCAGATAAGGTAAAAAAGCTTGATCTAAGCATCCAAGACCTGTTTTTAAGGCAGAATCAGCTCATCAACAAAAAAATTAGGCAGATTTCCAATATCGACATTGATTTTTCACCCCAAAAGAAATTGTTGGAAGAGCAGTTTGAACAGCTATACCGGTTGGCCGAACAGACCGATAAATCATTTTTGGGGGCGGTAAAGGCTCAAGAGGCCAAACAGAAAAAGGGGTTGGACAAACTTGAAAAACGGCTTTTAAAGGCCCAGAAAAGAAAATTGAAAGACCATGTCGTTCGGCTGACCGATTTACAGAACCAACTTTTTCCGAACCAATCGTTGCAAGAGCGGCAATTGAACTTTTCTGAACTGTATTTAGAGTACGGGCAACAGCTGAAACATCACTTGTTCGACGCTTTGGACCCTTTAAAACAGGAGTTTCTGGTAATCAAACTGTAAGTTGGCAGGCCATACCCATGATCAAGGCACCAAAAACTCACTTTCCCACCCTTGGTCATTCTTTGAAAACTGTACCCGAACATGGTTGGGGTGCTGTAGTCTCAGGTATTCGATTTTTGCGGGCCTGAAATGTACCACACAAAAGTGGTTTTGGTCTTTCAGGTACTCTAAAGAATCAGGTGTCTTTAAAGAACTGCCGGGCGCCCCCTGTGTGGTGTAGTCTTTTCTGGCACTGGGGGTCACCGTTGTCCAGAGTGCTTTTACTTTTTCTGCATCAGTTTCCACATGGGCGGTCCCCTCGACCCGTAGCTGCATCAGTTTTTCATTATGGTAAAACAAGGCACTTGCGCGATTGTTCTCTTTAAGGTGGATGAGTTTTTTTGAGCGGGCATCGGTATAAAATGTCAAGGTCAATTCTTCGTCGACCGCCCGTAGTACAATGGTGCGCAACCGCGGCACCTTGTCAAGACCCACCGTGCCCAAGGTGAAATACCGAAACGGATGCCCTTTTTGGGTGGCCCCGTGCATGAGTTCGGTGCGCAGTTCGCTGAAAAATGAGTTGGCCATATCCCCTAGTTTTTCACATATTAAAAATAAAAATTAAAAATGAGGTAGGGTATTTTGTTTTTGGGTTGTTATAAGTACAAATTGCTATGAAAAAGGTTTTAACGACCTTTTTAAATTGAGTTAGTTAATTCATGTGTTTAGGTTGGTTTTGATTTTATTGCAAACAGAAAGTCCGGGGTGGTTCCCGGACTTTCGCTTTTTGGTATGTTGCTATAATTCTTAAAAAAGCTCCTTAAAATGTGACTTGACCTCAAACAGGGTAGCCTCTTTCATACTGTCAAACCGTACATCGGCGTGCCCAACGCGTTCAATAGGGCCAATGCCCACCGTGTAGAAACCACCTGCCTTTGCCGCATCGATGCCGCTTTTGGCATCTTCAAAAACCAAGCATTGGTTGGGTTTGACCTCCAAGGCTTTTGCGGCGTGTAAAAAAATGTCGGGGGCCGGTTTACTGTTTTTTACGCTATGTCCGTCGGCCACAGCATCGAAAAAATGCGTGGCTTTTAGCTGCTGCAGCACCTTATTGGCATTCTTACTTGAGCTGCCCAAGGCCACTTTGAACCCTTCGCGCTTGATGTGGGTCAGCAGTTCTTTGGCACCGGGCAAAAAGTCATCGGGGCCCACATCATCCAAGGCAGCAACATAATAGTTGTTTTTTTGGGTCGCCCATTGCTGCATGGTGTCCTCATCGGCCTGTACATTATTATGGTCTGTGATGATCTTTAAGGAGGCCATTCGAGAAATACCCCTTAGCCGTTCGTTGATCTTACGGTCAAATTGCCAGCCCATTTCATCAGAAAGACGTTTCCAGGCCAGATAATGTTGTTCGGCGCTATCGGTAATGACGCCGTCTAAATCAAAGATGAATCCCTTGATCATTGTTCGATTGGTTTGAGCTGGCAAAGAAAAGATAAAATTCGGTCAGAAAAAAGCTACTCCACTTTATATTCCAACCGCATGGTTATAGAGGCCGTCTTATTCTTTGATGAGGTGTTGTAAGCACCGCCCCAACTATAGTCTTCACCAGAGTTTTGGCCCGTAATTTGAAATACGCCCATTCGTGCCGAAATAAGGTCGCCCAGTTTTCCACCGGCATTTTCGGCTATTTTCTCTGCCCGAATACGGGCATCTTCGGTGGCTTTTGAGATCATTTCTATTTTTAAATCGGCCAACTTGGTGTAGTAATACCTGGGAGGAGAAGAATTAAATTGCACCCCTTTGTTCAATAGCTCCGTTATCTCACGCGCCACCTGTTCTATCTTTGAAACATCGGTCGATTCGATTTGTACCGATTGCGATAGCTCGTATCCTCTAAAGGTACTTCCCACATAGTTGCCGTTTTCGTACCTGTTGTCCCGTTGTTCAATGGTCTGTACCGAGTTGAAGATAATGTTCTTCTCGTCGATACCCTTTGAAATAAGGTATTCACGAACAATTTCCTTTTGTTCGTTCAAACGGTCGAAGGCCGATGTGAGTACGGGGCTGAATGATGAAAATCTTCCTTCCCAAACAATCAGGTCAGAAGTAAAGTTTTCATTGCCGAGCCCGGTGACCGAGATAACTTGCGGCGGATTGGCCCTTTTAACGTACGCACTGCCCAGAAAAAAGGCCGCGATGACAATGGCAAGACTAAAAATAATGGCCGTGAGGTGCTTCATAAAGTGGTTTATTGTATGTACGATAAATATACCCAAAAAGATGTTTCGGCAACCCAAGCAAATTGCTATTTTTGCCCATGCAAAACCAAGTACTGATCCTCGATTTTGGTTCGCAATACACCCAACTGATCGCAAGGCGTGTACGCGAACTGAACATATATTCTGAGATAAAACCCTATAACAAACTGCCGGAAGATCTGTCTGCCTTTCAGGCGGTAATTCTTTCTGGCTCACCCTTTTCGGTGAGGGCAGAGGATGCCCCGCATCCCGACCTGTCGCAGATAAAAGGAAAAAAACCGTTGCTGGGCATTTGCTATGGGGCACAATATTTGGCCCATTTTCATGGAGGCAATGTGGCGCCTTCTGCCACCCGAGAGTATGGCCGGGCCCACTTGGCGGGCATCAAATCGGATGATGGTTTTCTTTCCGGTATCCCGGAAGGAAGCCAAGTATGGATGAGCCATAGCGATACCATCAAAGAACTGCCCAAAGGGGCCGTGCGCCTGGCGAGTACCGAAGATGTTGAAAACGCTGCCTTTAAATTGAAGGGGGAAACCACTTACGGGATCCAGTTTCACCCTGAGGTGTACCATACCACAGAGGGCAAGAAACTACTCGAAAACTTTCTGGTCAAGATCGCCGGATTGAAGCAAGATTGGACCCCCGATGCCTTTGTAGAGACCACGGTGGCCGAGCTGAAGCAAAAAATTGGAAGCGATAAGGTCATATTGGGCCTTTCGGGCGGTGTCGATTCAAGTGTAGCCGCCATGCTGTTGCACCGTGCCATTGGCAGCCAATTGCACTGCATATTCGTGAACAATGGCCTGTTGCGCAAGAACGAATTCCACGATGTACTCGAGCAGTACAAGGGTATGGGCCTCAATGTAAAGGGTGTTGATGCTTCGGCACGTTTTTTGGATGCCTTAAAGGGGGAGGCGGATCCCGAGAAAAAACGCAAGATCATCGGCCGGGTGTTCATAGAGGTGTTCGATGATGAGGCACACCAGGTAGAGAATGCAAAATGGTTGGCGCAAGGTACCATTTACCCCGACCGTATTGAATCGGTATCGGCCAGTGGAGGGCCCTCGGCGACCATAAAGAGCCATCACAATGTCGGGGGACTGCCCGATTTTATGAAATTGAAAGTGGTAGAACCACTGCATTTATTGTTCAAAGATGAGGTGCGCAGGGTGGGGCGCAGTATCGGCATGCCCGAAGCCATTTTAGGGCGGCATCCATTTCCCGGTCCCGGATTGGGAATTCGTATTTTGGGTGACATTACCGCCGAAAAAGTGTCTATATTACAAGAAGTGGACGCCATTTTCATCGAAGGACTCAAAAAATGGGGCCTCTACGATAAGGTTTGGCAAGCAGGCGCCATGCTCTTGCCGGTACAGAGTGTAGGCGTTATGGGCGATGAACGCACCTATGAAAAGTGCGTGGCACTGCGTGCGGTGGAAAGTACCGACGGAATGACGGCAGATTGGGTAAATTTACCGTACGAATTCTTGCAAAAAACGTCCAATGAAATAATAAATAGGGTCAAAGGCGTTAATAGAGTAGTGTATGACATTAGTTCAAAACCGCCAGCGACTATTGAATGGGAATGAAAAAATTGATTTTTAGAACATTTTTGCTGTTGATCGTGGTGTTGATGGCCGCTTGCAAGGCCACTGCCCAGCAACGCTATACCACACACCAGGTCAAAGAGGGGGAGACCCTACAAAGCATAGCGAAGCAATATCGCGTAACGCCCTATACCATTTTAAGGCTCAACAAAGAGGTCAAAAGTGCACGAGATGTAAAGGCAAACATGTTGTTGGTGATTCCGTTGGAAGGCACGCCGCGACCCACAGACCCCAATGTTGAAAAGCAAGAAGGGCCGGCGCAAATAGAGCCTACCGGCTTTACCCGCCATCGCGTTCGCCGAAAAGAGACCATCTTTAGCATAACCCAACGGTACCAGATCACAGAAGAGCAGCTAAAGAAATATAACAAAGAACTCTACTCAGAGCCGTTGAAAAAGGGCATGGTACTGCAGGTGCCGCAATATCCTGAGTTACAAGAAGAGGAAGCCGAGCTCGATTTTGAGATTTACAAGGTGCAACCTAAGGAAACCCGTTGGAGCATCGCACACAAATACGGCATCACGGTCGATAGCCTTGAGGTTCTGAACCCTGATCTGCCAAAAAATACAAGTTATCTGGCCGTTGGACAAGAACTCAAGCTGCCCCGACCCAAAGGGGATAGCTTAGGGGAGCAAGAGGTAGAACTGTTCGAATCGTATACCGTTCCTAAATCGATCGGGCTTTTCAGGGTCAGTCAAGAATATGGTATTTCAACAGATTCCATCATAAAGTTAAATCCAGAGATCGTTGAGCAGAATGGCCTGAAAGAAGGCATGGTATTGCGACTTCCGAAACGAAAACCCAAACATGAACAGGTCAATACCGACAACTATATTTTTTATGAAGTAAAGCCCAAACAGACTGTTTTCAGCCTTACCCGAAACCTCAAGATTTCCAGAGACTCCCTTTTTGACCTGAACCCTGAACTGGAAAACGGTTTGAAGGCAGGCATGGTTCTGAAATTGCCAAAGACCAAGTCCGATGAGCTTGAAGTTAAAAATTCTTTGGTTCTGGATAAGGTAAACCTGATCGACAGCATAGATGTGACCTTACGGCTAAAAATGCTGTATTTACTGCCTTTTAGATTAGATCGAATCAATTTCGAGGATCGAGAAAAGACCGAAGCCCAGATTAAGTCCCGGAATGATTTAAAATACGCGATGGGCCTTTATACCGGTGCATTGGTGGCACTTGACTCGATCAAGAAACTTGGGGTTTCGGTCGATGTGGAATTTCTAGATACAGAATTAAACCTTCAAACCGTAAAAAAACTATTACACCAAGAACCTTTGCACGAGGTCGATGCCATCGTAGGTCCTGTAGGGCCCGACTTATTGGGAGAAGTGGCGGTGCAGGCCTCACAGTATGGGGTGCCCGTGGTAGCGCCCTATGCCGCAAAGAATGAACTGAGCCTGAACAATGTTTTTTTCTCGATACCGAGTGATGAATTGTTGCGAAAACGCATACTTGACTATGTAGCCAAGAAACGAAAAAATGAAAATATCATCATTATCGCCGACCAATATGGCCAAGCAGCGAAAGATTCTATTTTGGCCGTATTCCCCTCCGCACGGGTGGCAAAAATGAGCGAAGACGGTTCATTGCATTTGGTTGACTTTCAGGCAATGCTTTCAGAAACCGAAGAGAACTGGGTCTTTGTTGAGACGAAAGAACCGAATTTTGCGGCTGGGGTCACCTCCATTTTGAACGCCTCGAACCAAGGGACCGAAGAGGGCAACAAGATTGTCGTTAAGATGTTTACCACCAATTATAATGCAGCCTTTGAGAATGATGTTATCTCAAGCTCACATCTCTCAAACCTTAGTTTTACCTTCCCTTCCGCGTATAAGGATACCGGAAACAACGGTTTTACCAAGGCCTATTATAATAAATTAGGTTTTTTGCCCGACCGGTATGCCATACGCGGGTTTGACCTGTCGTTCGATCTACTCTTGAAATTGGCACATAAGAAGAATCTGTACGAGACCTCTAGGATTACCGGCCTTACGGAATATTGCGGCAACCGCTTCAACTATATCGAGGATTGGTCTTCTGGTTTTTATAACCAAGGAACCTATCTTTTGCGATATGAGGATTTGTACATCAAGGAAATTAAGCCAGAATGACCTCTAAAGTAACATATCATGGCGAGCTGAGAACCACCTGTGAGCACCTGCGCTCTGGCGATACGTTCAATACCGATGCGCCGATCGATAACAACGGGCTTGGCCAGGCTTTTTCGCCAACCGATACTGTTGCCACGGGGCTGGCCAGTTGTATGCTGACCGTGATGGGCATCAAGGCCCGCGATCTGGGCGTAGACCTAAAAGGGGCCACTGCAGAAGTAACCAAGCACATGGCTTCAGACCCAAGAAGAATTTCCAAGATTGAGGTCTCGATGGAACTGCCCGCCGATGTTTCTGAGAAAAACCGAAAGATTTTGGAGCGTACGGCCAATACGTGCCCCGTACACTATAGTTTGCATCCTGATATTGAAAAGGTAATCAAGTTTCGGTGGGAAAAATAGCCTGCATACTCGTATGGTTTACAATAATGGGAAGCCTGGGTTATTCCCAAGAAATAATCGAGACCATACCATGGCAACAGGGCCAGAAATTGAAATGGTCAGATTTTAGGGGGAAGGTACCCCCCGATGCCGTGCCAGCCGCTACAACTGCCAGCGGCATCAGTTACAAATATTCGGCCAATCTCTTGCACCACGAAGTCGAGCTTGATTTTGAGGTGAACGCCTATTTCTACCCCGAAGAATCGTGGTACAAACCAGCGGTTTGCGATACCTTTATTTTGGGGCACGAGCAATTACACTTTGATATTTCAGAGTTATTTGCACGTAAAATGAGGGGACGGCTGCGCAACACCACCTTTTCTGAGAATGTAAAACAAGAGGTGCGTGATATCTATCAAGAAACCTTGAAAGAATTGGAGGCCATGCAAGACCGCTATGATTGGGAAACCAATTTTTCAAGAAACCGTGAGGCCCAACTGCGTTGGAATGCCCGTATCAAAGAGGCTCTTCAACTTAGCAGTGGTAGCTAAGTACCCACAATTAAAAATCTGGCACTGATCGCGGTGGCAAACAAGCTTTTGAAACAATCTTTGAGTATCGTGAAAAGTGGATTGCCATATGATGAGAATTATGTGTCGAAATTGAAATAATAGAACTTGTTTTTTAACTCAGTTCTTTGTTGTGCAACGTATTTTTATATTTTCTTTATTATCCAATTCGATATTTTTTCAATTCGGAATATTATTATTAGTGTCAAAACTGCTTTTAGAATATAGTTAGCTAAAGCAAAATCAGGCAATTCAATTTCTTCGTTTCCATTTAATCTCGAAATTAGTTTTGTGCAATATTCAATCAAGTCAGGCAGCAGGTAAATTATTTTCGCTAACCAAATAACTCCGACTGTTAATAAAATCACTTTTGTCAGTGATTTTGAATTCAGTTCGGTTTTGATTTCACTTTCCGTTTTTACTAGTTTTTTAGAAATCCAGTCCGCTTTTATGAAAAGGAATAATGAAACAACAATATTGGCAATTGTCAAAAATGTTCCTGTGAAATAGAATTTGTCAATTGGTTCACTTAATAATTCATCAAATCGAGCCATTGTCGCAGTTCCGTAAACCGAAAAGAAATAAGTTCCAAAATGGTCAAAAATTTTAGTGAATAGATAAATTCCAGCTATTCTTAAAATCAGCGTAGTTAATGTTCGGTTTGTCATTAATTTTCAGGTCGGTTTATATGCTGCACCATCGGTTTGGCTATGAGCAGTAGCGTCCCGCAGGGCGGTATTGCTTATAGGTTTTGTTGGCAAACGTTTTTATTTTTTTAATCATTATCGGGAATTAGTCCTGTCCAATTTCCACTATGTTCACCCCATGAATGAACATTTTTCATTTTCTTCATTTCAACGAATTCTCCTGTCCAAGGATTGAAAGAATAGACATTGAATTTGTAAACGACACTCGACCGACCTTTTTCTTTAATGTCTTTAACTTCTTCCGTTAGTTCGGTTATGTAGTACCGAAATTGTCCGTCATAAAATTCAGCTTTCTTAAACTTCTCCCATCTAAGAAATTCATTGATTTTATCTTGGTCAGTAATCTCAAGTCCATGCTGTTTCGCAGTTTTCATGGCTTTCAACTTGTCAATTTGAAAAGTCCTTTTTTGAGATTTCACATTTTCAAATCCGTAATTATTCCAAAAGTCCTTACTTGGTATATAGTTGCCAACAGAATCTAAATCAATCCCAATCATTTCGGGATACCATTCTGTATCACCAATTTTCACGCTATATCGAAATTTGAAGGAATTTGGTTTTGCTTTCATAGGTTCAATCCATGAACCTAAATAGTCTTTTGACCAATATTTCTCTCCATCGCTAAGGGTTATCCAATTACCATGATATGCAGAGCAGTCGAAGTCGAAACGTACATGTTTGTCAAAAAACTCTTGGCTGTAGGTTGAAATGATTAAGCTGTCTGCTTTCGATTTCATTTTTTCGAGCAGGTTGTGGTATGGATACAAGTCTTTGTTTACGACACAAGTTGCATTGACATAGTCCCGCGTGTACATCAATTCTCCTTCAAAATTGTACTCTCGCCAAACTCCAAGATATTTATCGTCTTTCGTTTTCCACCCTTCAGTATTGAGTCTTGTGGTGTCTTTTATGAAATGAACGCTGTACCAAACAGAATCCTTTTTCTTATAAGTTTCTTCGTAAATATGGTAAACTGAGTTTCTTATTATTTCAATGTCGGACGAGTCTGTTTCAATGTTCTGTCTGCTGAACTGTCCAAAGGTTGAAAAGGAAGTCAGAATTAGAATCGTTGATATGATTGTTCTCGTGTTCATTTTAATGTTTGCCAACTTGTTTATATACGTATGTTTAGTGCTTTTATACCTCCCATTTGGGTGGCTATACGCAGTTTTCTACACATCACACCTTAATAAAGCATCTTTCAGAGCCTCGATCTTGTCATTCCAAGTGGGAATGAACTCTTGTGCCACGTAGCCTTTAAAGCCGGTCTCGTGAATTGCCCTGATAATGGCAGGGTAGTACAGTTCTTGTGTCTCGTCGATTTCATGTCGCCCGGGCACGCCTGCCGTGTGGTAGTGCCCGAAATAGGGATGATAATTGCGTATGCTTCTGATGATATCGCCCTCTTGTATCTGCATGTGGTAGATGTCGTAGAGCAATTTAAAGTTGTCACTGCCCAGATGTTTGCACAGTTCAACGCCCCATAGACTATTGTCGCACATATAATCGGGGTGGTTCACTTGGTTAAAAAGCTCCATTTGTATTACCACACCATGCTTTTCGGCCAACGGCATTATTTGCGATAGGCCGTCCACACAGTTCTGTAGCCCCACATAATCGTTCATGCCCCTGCGGTTACCGCTAAAACAGATAAGGTTGGTGTACCCGGCCTCGGCCACCTTCGGAATCATTTCTGTGTAGTTTTTGATGAGCTGTTCGTGGTACCGGGGGTCGTTCCAACCCTCGGTAAGGCTTATTTCGGCACCATTGCACATAGAGCAGTGAATGTCGTATTTTTTCAACAAGGGCCAGTCATTTGGGCCGATCAGGTCAATGGCCTTGACGCCCAGTTGGTTCAGTATCTTTAGAAAGTCCTCTAAGGGTATGTCATTGAAGCACCATTGGCAGACGCTGTGGTTGATATTGTTCTTTAGCTGAAAGGCTCTTTGGGCATCGGTTTTTTGGGCGGTGGCCGAGTGGGCCATTATGCCCGCTGTGCCGGCAACAGCGGTAGCAACAAAATTTCTTCTTTTCATGATAGGTGGTTATCGACTTAAAAGATAGTATTTTCGAAAAACAAATGGAAATTAAGCCTGACAAACAAAAGTTATTGGAACTGGCCCATTACCGTATGCCGTTTGGCAAGTACAAGGGCCGGTATCTGGTCGATTTGCCCGAGGCCTATTTGGTGTGGTTCAAGCAAAAGGGCTTCCCGGCCGGTAAATTGGGCCAGCACCTGCAGACGATGCTCGATATCAAATCGAACGGTTTGGAGCCCTTGATACGAAAATTACAACGAGAATTTCCGAAGGAATATCCCTGATTTCTACCAGCAATTTGTATCTTTACGCCCCGTAACAGCACCTCTTACCATGTCACAGACCAAGTACATTTTCGTTACGGGCGGAGTAACATCTTCATTAGGAAAAGGAATCATAGCAGCTTCATTGGCCAAGCTATTGCAGGCCAGGGGATATCGCACCACCATTCAAAAACTGGACCCTTACATCAATGTAGATCCAGGCACTTTGAATCCCTACGAACATGGCGAATGCTATGTGACCGACGATGGGGCCGAAACAGACCTTGATCTGGGCCATTACGAGCGTTTTTTGAATGTGCGCACCTCGCAGGCGAACAATGTGACCACGGGTCGTATTTACCAAAGCGTCATCGAAAAAGAACGGCGCGGTGAGTTTTTGGGAAAAACCGTGCAGGTGGTGCCCCACATCACCAACGAGATCAAAGAGCGTATACAAATATTGGGCAATAGCGGTGATTATGATATTGTCATAACAGAGATTGGCGGTACCGTGGGCGACATTGAGTCGTTGCCCTACATAGAGGCGGTACGGCAGTTGCTCTGGGAACTTGGCGACAACAATGGTATAGTTGTGCACCTTACCTTGGTGCCCTACCTATCTGCAGCGGGCGAATTGAAGACAAAGCCTACACAGCACTCGGTCAAAACACTGATGGAAAGCGGTATCAAGGCCGATATTTTGGTCTGTCGTACCGAGCACGAGATTTCCGATGATATCAAAGAAAAACTTGCCCTGTTCTGCAATGTAAAGCGAGAGGCCGTCATCCAGTCGATCGATGCATCGACCATTTACGATGTTCCCTTGATGATGCAGGAAGAAGGATTGGATAAGGTGGCTTTGGAAAAACTGGCACTATCAGACGAAGAAGAACCTGACCTGACCCAGTGGAAAGAGTTTCTGCAGCGACATAAAAATCCGAAGCATACGGTTACCATCGGACTCATAGGGAAATATGTAGAACTGCAAGATTCCTATAAATCCATTCTTGAATCGTTTATCCATGCCGGTGCTGCCAATGAGGTAGCGGTAAAGGTGCGCAGTATCCATTCAGAGTATATCAACGAGAACAACATTGACAAAAAGATGATGGGGCTCAATGGCATTCTTGTGGCCCCTGGGTTTGGTGAGCGCGGTATTGAGGGCAAGGTACTGGCGGTGCGCTACGCCCGAGATAACAATCTGCCCTTTTTGGGCATTTGTCTCGGTATGCAGATGGCAGTCATTGAATTTGCCAGAAACGTGTTGGGCCTAAAAGATGCCAATTCGACCGAAATGGACGAAAATACCCCACATCCGGTCATCAACCTTATGGAAGAACAAAAATCCATCACCCATAAGGGCGGCACCATGCGCCTCGGTGCTTGGGACTGTGAACTAAAGCCCGGAAGCTTGGTACACCAAGTATACGGGGGCGAAACCCATATCGCAGAGCGCCATCGGCACCGTTTTGAGTTCAACAACGATTACAAGGCCGCTTTTGAGGAAGAAGGCCTGATCGCCTCGGGAATCAACGCAGAAACCGGGCTGGTGGAAATTGTGGAACTGCCGGCACACCCTTGGTTCATAGGGGTTCAGTACCACCCTGAGTACAAGAGTACTGTGGCAAACCCGCATCCGCTGTTCGTGGGCTTTGTAAAGGCGGTACTTAAACAGAAGCAGCAACAAACGAATGCCAGTTTGGCATAAACTGCCTTTTTGGGCATATATTTGCAGGCTGAACGAACCTAACCACAAGCACAATTACAATTCATGGAAGAAAAGAAACTAGACCTGAATTCCATTATAGGATTTGTACTTATTTTCGGAATCCTCATCTTTTGGTTCTACCTGACCAAGCCAACCCCTGAAGAGCTTGAGGCCCAAAAGGCCCAGCAAGAGCAGGTCGAGGCACAGGCAGAGACCGAAGAAGAGCCAAAGCCTACCGAAGCCGAGCCTGCCCCGGTGAACCTGACTGACTCAACAGCGGTGGCCAGCTACAAAAGCGCAGTGGGGGCCTTTGGGTTTACCGAGGCCAAAGAAGGTACCACGGTGCTGGAGAACGAGGTGGTTCGTCTGGTGGTCTCGAACAAGGGTGGGCAAATCGTCGAGGCCAAGATGAAAAATTTTGTAAACTATGACTCGCTGCCCGTTTATTTGGTCAAAGACGACAACGCCAAATTCGGTCTTTCTTTTTCCACGAACGATAACCGGGTTCTGAATACCACAGATCTTTATTTTGAACCCTCGCTGACCAAGAATGGCGACAATCAGGTGCTTTCGATGCGGGCCAAGGTGTCTGAAAACCAGTTCTTGGAGTATCGATACGAAATGAAGCCCAACGATTACCTAGTGGATTTCACCATTAGGTCACAGGGCCTAAATGGCATTATCAACACTTCGAAGCCCGTTGTGCTAGAGTGGCAAATGAAGGCCCGCCGACGTAGCAAAAGTGTACAGTACGAGAACCGTTACACACGGTTGACCTATAACCATGACGACGGTAAGATCAGTAAGCTCTCTGAGAGTAGCGAACTGGACGAAGAAATAGAAGAAAATGTTAAATGGATTTCATATCGGCAACACTTTTTTAGTGCCATTATGGCGACCGATGAACCGTTTAAGACCGCAGAGCTGGTATCCAAAAATTTGGTAAAGGAAGAAAGCAAAGACCAACTGTACACCAAAGAATACCTGACCAAGGCGCCCCTGCAGCCAAAAGGGGGCGAGCTTGCCCATAATTTGTATTGGTACTATGGCCCCACAGACGCCAAAGCGCTCGACGATTACAAAGAGTTGGAGTTGGTAGAATCGATTCCCTTTGGTTGGGGTATTTTTGGGTGGATCAATAGGTTCATATTTACGCCCTTCTTCAATTTCTTGAGCGGTTTCTTGCCGCACGGTATCGCTATTATCATCATGACCATCGTGGTTCGTTTGGCATTGTCGCCCGTAACCTATAAATCATACCTCTCGCAGGCCAAAATGAAGGTGTTGAAGCCCGAGATTGCTGAGATCAACGAGAAGTACAAAGACAATGCCATGAAAAAGCAGCAAGAGACCATGAAGCTCTACAACAAGGCAGGGGTGAGCCCCATGAGTGGCTGTGTACCGGCATTGTTGCAGCTTCCCATCTTCTATGCGCTGTTCATGTTTTTCCCGACCTCGTTTTCATTGCGGCAGAAATCCTTTTTATGGGCCGAAGACCTTTCGTCTTACGATTCCATCTTTAAACTGCCATTCACAATCCCGTTTTACGGAGACCATGTCAGCTTGTTCCCGATATTGGCCTCGGTGGCCATTTTTATATATATGATGATGACCACGGGACAGAGCATGCAGATGCAACAACAGCCCGGTATGCCCAACATGAAGTTTATCATGTACCTATCGCCGGTGATCATGTTGGTGTTCTTCAACAACTACGCAAGTGGTTTGAGTCTGTACTACTTTGTGTCGAACCTGATCACCATCTTTATCATGCTGGCCATCAAGAACTATATTTTGGATGAGGACAGGATCCATGCCCAGATCCAAGAGAACAAAAAGAAGCCGAAGAAAGAAAACAGGTTCCAGCGTAAGATGCGCGAGATGATGGAGCAGGCCGAGCAGCAGAAAAAGACTGGAAAGCGTTAAACGAAAAGAGACAGCGGGGGAACTTTTAAAACGAGGCAACCCTTTAAAATGAAACTTCCCCGCCTGAGCGGGGAAGCCTCTACCAAAAATAGGTATAGTTTGGAAAGATTCGGGACTCCAAAGATGCGCCATAAATCCTTCCCAAAAAATTAATAGTTGTCAAGCGCGCTTTTTTGTATGGTAAAGGTGGCCCTTTTGATGTGTGATCGATGAGTGGTAAATACTATCGATAAAAAACCCCCTGAGCCTAGCAGGCTCAGGGGGTTCATCAATCAAAAAAAACAAATCACCCCATAATTTTTAGTGCAGTTCATCGAGTACTTCCTGTGGCAACAGTACCTTATCGATTAAATGCACGATACCATTGCTTGCTTCGTTATCGGCGCCTATGACCTGGGCATCCACATGTGTTTTATCACGAATGAAAACACCATGATTTAAGATAGCGAATAACGATTCACCCTGCAGGGTCACCAATTCTTGGTGGTCAGAGAGATCACCAGAAGCAACTGCAGCACCAGCTAAGACATGATAGGTCAGTATTTTGGCCAACAACTCTTTTTCTTCGTCGGTGTCAAAATCTTCCAAACTGTGGTATGCATCCCCTAGGTCATGCAAAAGATTGGCGAATGCTTGATTGGTTGGTGCGAAGACCGTAAACGGCCCTTCGCCACTCAATGCTTCTACCAGTCCGGCATCGGCCTGTATAAGGGCATCGACCAATAAGCTGAGGTCATCTACCGATTGTGCCAATTCCACAATATTGGGTTGAGGAGGAACGAGGGCATCCAACACTTCTTGTGGCAACAACACCTTATCGATAACATGAACCACCCCATTACTTGCCTCAACATCTGCCAATACTACCGTAGCATTGGTATCGGTGGCATCATCGATATGCACCCCGCTGTTCAGGATGATTCCAAGATTTTCCCCCTGAAGGGTACCGATGTGCTGACCATCACTCAAATCAGTGGAGAAAGCTGCAGTACCAGCAACTACATGATATTTCAGCACTTTCACTAGGATATCAATTTCGGCATCGGTGTCGAAGTCGGCAAGACTGTTGAAATCGTCGCCCAAAAAGTGTAAAAGATTGGCAAAAGCCTGATTTGTGGGGGCAAAGACGGTAAATGGGCCTTCACCGCTCAAAGCTTGCACAAGCCCCGAATCGGCAGCAACCAATGCATCTACCAGCAAACTTAGGTCATCGGTGTCGATGGCCAGCTCAACAATGTTTTTCATCTGCAACGAGGCAAGAAAGTCAACCGCTGATTGGGGCAATAGCACCCTGTCAATGATGTGTACCACACCATTGCTGGCTTCTACATCTCCGGTAGTAACGGTTGAGCTATTACCACTTGCGTCAAAGACTTTGACACCGCCATCGAGGCTGATGGTTACATTTTCTCCCTTTACGGTAGCTATCATTTGGTTATCGGCCAGATCAGTCGAGAAGGCAGCAGTACCCGCTACCACATGGTATTTCAGAATGTCAACCAGAAGATTGATTTCTGCTTCCGTGTCAAAATCGGCAAGACTGTTATAGTCGTCGCCCAAGGCATCCAATAAAGCCGCAAAGGCATCGTTGGTCGGTGCAAAAACGGTAAAGGGGCCATCGCCGCTGAGTGTTTCCACAAGTCCTGCATCCGCAGTGATAAGCGCATCTACCAGTATGCTCAAATCGTTGGTTTCCTGAGCAATTTCCACGATGTTCTTTGCTTGCAATGACGCTACAAAATCAATGGCCGACTGAGGCAGCAATACCTTATCGATGGTATGGGCCACGCCATTGGAGGCTAAAATATCCGTAGCCGTGATATTGGCATTGACCTCTGACGCATCACCTATTACAAAGCTGTCGCCTTCAGCAATTATTGCTAAATTGTTTTCGGCAAGTGCGGTTGCAACGGTTCCCCCTTCCAAATCTGCGGCTAAAACTTTAGAAGCTACAACGTGGAACAGTAGAATGTCTTTGAGCAGTGCCATTTCTTCTTCAGTATCGAAATCATCTAGGCTGTTGTAGTCGTCGCCAAGTATATCCAGTAACGATACAAATGCATCATCGGTTGGTGCAAATACGGTAAACGGGCCTTCAGATGAAAGTGTTTCAACAAGGTCGGCCTTGATTACGGCGGCTTCCAAAACGGAAAGTGTTTCGGTCTCCACTACAATTTCAACCAAGTTCTTATCTGCTTCTTCCTCTTCTTCCTCATTGCCCAGTGCATCCAACACCGACTGTGGTAACAATACTTTGTCAATAACGTGTACGACACCGTTGCTTGCCATTACATCTGGGATGATAACCTCTGCGTTACCATTTGTTGCATCGTTCAAATAAACGGCACCATCTAAAGAAACGGTCACAGTTTCACCCAAAACAGTTTCGATATTTTGTGCATCGGTGAGATTGGTAGAAAGTACTGCTGCGCCTGCCACCACGTGGTATTTCAATATATCGGCCAATAACGCCCTTTCCTCTTCCGTGTCAAAGTCATCTAGTGTTTCAAAGCCGTCCAATTCTGAAAGTAATGCTGAGAAGGCGTCATTTGTAGGAGCAAAAACGGTGAAAGGGCCATTTCCACTTAAGGTGCCAATTAGATCGGAATTCTCATTTTCATCCGCTTTTTGCAAAGCAGCCACCAAGCTGGTAAGTGACTCATTGCCTTGTGCGGTTTCAACAATCGTACCAGTGGTCTCTTCTTGGCCAGGCTCGTTACCATCGTCTTCTTTCTCGCAAGACAAGGCAAAGACCATAAGAAAGGCCATTAGAATACCTTTAAGGGGTAGAAATTTCTTTTTCATAATTCATTTTTTAGTGTAACTCGCTGTTAGTGGGATAGAAGTGTTTTATCAATGAAAAACACTACAAAAGAAACGGCGAGGTATTCCCTCGCCGTTGATAAATTAATTATCGGTATCAGGCAACAATACCGTGTTCACTACATGTATGACACCGTTGTATGCTTGAACATCAACAGCAATGATACCGATGCCCGTATTGCCAGCACCATCGGTTATGTCGGCGATGTTGTCGCCAGTGCCCGGCAGGTTAATGGTAATATCGTCACCCTCAAGAGTAGTGGCAGTGATGCCATCGGTCAAATCGCCAGAACGAACATTGGCACCGGCTATAACGTGGTGTTGAAGAACTGGTACCAAACCTGCCTCATCCGGTAAATCTCCGAGTGCATCGAAAGCATCGTTGGTAGGCGCGAAGATGGTAAAGGGATCGTCACCATTGCCATCTTGTGCAGAGAGCACGCTCACAAAATCGGTGTTGGGAGTAAGGTCTGTCAAGGCCTGTACCAATGTTGAAAAAGTAGGATTCGATACGGCAAAGGTCACGACCGTTGGCAAGTCGATTACTTGGTTTACGGCATGCACAACCCCGTTGGTGGCCACAACGTCAGTGGCAATCACAGAGGTCGAGCCGTTGATTTCCACCCCATTGTCATCAGGACGGATGTACATGCTCAGGGCATCACCATCTGCATTGGTGCCCGCCGTAGTCACATACATGCTCATCAATTCATCGGAAAAAGCTGCCGTGCCCGGTACCACATGGTACGACAGGATGTTTGCCAACTCGTTGTCGTTCGGATTGTCAAAAGCGGTAAAGGCTGCATTGACCGGCGCAAATACCGTGAAATCGGTATCGGTGCTCGACAGCAGATCGGTGAAAGTGGTGTTTCCACCATCGGTCAGCGCACCTACAAGTGATGAAAAATCAGGATTCGCAACCGCATGGTCCACAATGTTGGGCAAACCGATTACGGCGTCAACAATATGTACCACCCCATTGGAGGCCGTTACGTCAGCTGTAACCACGCTTGAAACACCATTGATACGTACACCGCCATCGGTGTTGATGAACAGGCTTAGGGCCCTACCATCGGCTCCCGCTGTGGAAAGACTCGAAACATAGCCTGTACTAAGGCTGGTTGAAAGGTTGTTGCCTTCGACCACATGGTTCAACAAAACGTCGGTCAGGACATCAACGGGAACATCGTCGAGCGAGGCAAAATTGTTTGCGCTCAAAAATGCGGTAAAGGCATCGTCTGTGGGAGCAAAAACGGTAAATGGTCCATCACCTTGCAGTGTGGTTACCAGATTGGCCCTGGTCAGGGCTTCAACCAAAATGCCCAAATCATCGTTATCCACCGCCAAATCGACAATGGTGGGGTCTTGCATCATTTCACCGCCATCGTTGTCGTCATCATCGCTACATGCGACCGATACCAACAGGAACAATGTCAGGAAAAGCTGGGGAAATCTAACTACTCTTTTCATAGTGCGTTGTTTTTTTAAGGAGTTATTGTTTAATTATTTTATGTAAAGATTAAACAAAAATGAATAGGTTGCTTTTGTTTAACCGCATTTATAATAAGTTTAACTTTTTTTAAAAAAGATTAAACAAAAATAAGCGCTTTGCGAAGTTCTTCGTGCCGCATTGCCAAAAAGAGGGTTGCAACTGGCCTAACAGACCCTATGGTAGTCGCCTCCCTATTTCGTAATTTTGTAGTCTTTAAGAGTTGGGAATGAAAAAAGTGGTAGTCGGACTTTCGGGAGGCGTTGATTCTAGCGTTGCAGCTTATTTACTAAAGCAGCAGGGCTATGAGGTCATAGGCCTTTTTATGAAGAACTGGCATGACGATTCGGTGACCATTTCCGATGAGTGCCCATGGCTTGAAGATAGCAACGATGCGCTGATCGTGGCAGAGAAGTTGGGCATACCCTTTCAAACCGTCGATCTCAGTGCCGAATACAAAGAGCGCATCGTAGATTATATGTTCAACGAGTACGAAAGGGGGCGCACCCCCAATCCTGATGTACTTTGCAACCGTGAGATCAAGTTCGATGTCTTCATGAAAATTGCCCTGCAACTTGGGGCAGATTACGTGGCGACCGGTCACTACTGCCGTAAGAGCGTTACCCAAAATAGTGACGGTTCTGAAACATACCACCTGTTGGCGGGCGTGGATGCCAATAAGGATCAGTCGTATTTTTTGTGCCAGTTGTCGCAAGAGCAATTGGCCAAAACCCTTTTTCCCATAGGGGCGTTGACAAAACCGGAAGTACGGCAATTGGCCGCCGAGAACAAGTTGATCACTGCCGACAAAAAAGATTCGCAAGGGCTTTGTTTTATAGGGAAGGTCAGGTTGCCCGAGTTCCTGCAGCAAAAGCTGAAGCCCAAGAAGGGGGTGATCGTTGAGGTGCCGGCCGACTCGGCCCACTATGCCGATGACAGAAACGATTTTGGTAAAAAGGCAGAAGAACTGGCCCATAAGGCCCGAAAACCGGCCTATTCCATCGATGATGGCAAGGTGGTTGGCGAGCACCAAGGAGCCCATTATTTTACCATTGGCCAACGCAAGGGCCTTAATGTGGGCGGTACCCAAGAGCCGCTGTTCGTAATCGAGACGGATGTTGACCAAAATATTATCTATACCGGGCAGGGCAAGTCGCACCCCGGACTGTACCGATCTACACTTTTTGTAAAGGACGATGAACTTCATTGGGTACGGCCCGACCTGTCGTTGTCAATCGACGGCACTATGAAGGTAAGGGCCCGTATACGTTACCGTCAACCCTTGCAATACGCTACGCTCTACAAAGTGGATGGGGGGCTGTACGTCGATTTTGACGAGCCCCAATCGGCCATAACCGAAGGGCAGTTCGTGGCCTGGTACATCGGGGATGAATTGATTGGCTCAGGAGTCATATCTTAGGGGCATGCAAAACAGTATTACCAAACTATTCGGAATCGAGTATCCCATCATCCAGGCCGGAATGGTCTGGGCCAGTGGTTGGCGTTTGGCCTCTGCCGTCTCAAATGCCGGCGGATTGGGGCTTTTGGGCGCGGGCAGCATGTACCCAGAGGTCTTGCTCGAACATATCCAAAAATGCCAAAAGGCCACAGACAAGCCCTTTGGGGTGAACGTTCCGATGTTGTATCCCGATATTGACAAGCTGATGCAGATCATTGTGGATAATGGTGTAAAGATTGTGTTCACCTCTGCCGGCAATCCCAAGACATGGACATCCTATCTCAAGGAAAAGGGCATTACAGTGGTACATGTGGTCAGCAGCGTCAAGTTTGCACTGAAAGCCCAAGAAGCAGGGGTAGATGCCGTGGTGGCCGAAGGCTTTGAAGCAGGGGGGCACAATGGGCGGGACGAGACGACCACACTGGTCTTGATTCCTGCGGTGAAAGAAAAAATCAATATTCCATTGATCGCTGCCGGTGGCATTGCCACAGGCCGCCAAATGTTGGCCGCCATGGTCTTGGGTGCCGATGGGGTACAGGTCGGCAGCCGTTTTGTGGCCAGTGAAGAGGCCTCTTCGCATCCCGCGTTCAAAGATGAGGTGGTCAAGGCCCAAGAGGGCGATACCCAATTGACCTTGAAAGAACTGGCTCCGGTACGGTTGATCAAGAACAAATTCTACCAAGACATTCAACAAGCATATGCCGACTGCGCCTCGGTAGAGGAATTGAAAAAACTCTTGGGCCGTGCCCGTGCCAAAAAAGGCATGTTCGAGGGCGATTTGGAGGAAGGAGAGCTTGAGATAGGGCAGGTTTCGGCACTCATTCACGATATAAAACCCGCGGCACAGCTACTGCAAGAAATATGGACAGAATTTGAAAACGCAAAAAAGGAAATAGGCAGTTGGTAGCGTAAAGGCTTGGCACCCTAAAAAATGTGAAGGACTAGGGCTTTTTATAGGAGCCGTTGTTGGGCTGCGTTTTTATTTTATTAAATTCAGTTCTTTAATCAATCGATTAATTTTTTCTTTGGGGTCGTAAGCTCCTTCCCCAAATGGATAGTTCCCAAATTCCATTTGATAAGTCCTGCCCAAATACATTTCAAACTGGTCAGTGTCAATATTTCCCTTACTATATGCAGTATAAAGAATAGGAAAAAATTCTTTTCTTTTATTAATATCTGTCGAATGTTGAATCACAAGCCAAGGAGTAATTTTAGCCTCTCTTGTCACGTAGGTTGAATCTGGATAACCAAATTCATTAAGATAAACCTTAATTCGCTCTAAATTCAATTTGTCAATGGAGTCCATCTTGGAATAAAACTCTAGGACTTCAGGTGATCCTATTCCATATTTTAAAATCAATTCTGAACTTTTTCCGTCCCTTACATCTTGGTCAATCTTATATATTTTTTCCAGATATGAGATCTTTTCTGAATGGGTTTTTAATTCGGCAATCTCTTTCTTCACGTCTATTGTTTGATAAGAAGGATTGTCCTGACAACTTAGAAACAGGAGTATTAAATAAAAAGTAATGTTTTTTCCTCGGATCATCTTTAAATGCTGCACCATCGGTCTCGGCTATGGTTTCGTTGCGGAATGATTCGGCAGAATTATTCCGCCGTAAACCAGACATTGCAAATATGCAGGAATTTCCGTGAGGAAATTCCGCCGCAAAGTACTATAGCTAATGTTGTGCATAGTACTTTATTTTTTTAATCTTTTACTTTTCAACTGCATTCCTTTACTTGGAATCTCATACAAGGTATCAAATACATTTTCAACTATCTCAATCGCCAAATTCAAATCCTCTTTCGATGGAAGTGAAAGCTCATGAATTGCCTCATTTCCTAAAAATCTATGTTCGTGCAAAATGTCGGCATGTTGAGCCGTAAGTTTTCCGCTTTCGTGCAGTCCGTTTATTTTCCCTTGAAGATTAGTTCTTAATTGTTTTTCTTTCGAACCGTCTTTTTTGGTCACTTCCACATTTCCACCTGTTATTCCATTTTCTTGACATAAACCCTCAACCAATGCTCTTACTCCAGATCCACAAAGTGTCAGATTTCCATTGTTGTAACTGTCAATTGTCTCGCTGTAAATCCTTTGCAAATTGTAAGGAACATTGAAATAGTGTTTTGTTGTCAAAGTGTCTTTACTTCTTTTCGGATAAATCCGAATTGTTGGTATTGGTCGATATTCGTGGTCTGTGTTTTCCGAATTTATTGAATGATATCTGAATGAAACAGTATCACAACCTAAACACTGAATGATTTCGTAATTGGTATTCCAGTCGAATGAAGCATAATCTCCCCAAGGTTCAGTTCCTTTTTCATTTATAGAAGTCAGAACTTTATGTTTTGTGTCATTTTTGCATGAAGTACAGAGAACCTTTTCAATTTTGTCTTTTGTTTTGTCGTTTTCAAATTCAATTTTCATGGTTTTTCGGTTTTCTAGATATTATGCGCAACACCCTGTTTGTATGCACAGGTCTATTGTTTTTATACCACCATTTTGGATGGCCATACGCAGTTTTTTATTCCGTTTTAGAATAAATAACAGGCATTTGACCTTTCCATTTGTTCCAAAGATTCTCGTCGTTGAGTAATGCTGACATAAAATGAGCGACATTTATTCTACTTACTTTGCCGGCATTAAAAATTGCACTTCTAATCGGTGAAGGATATACCTCGTATTCTGTAACATCGTTTTCATTGATCAAACCATCTGGTCTGACAGCCACCCATTCAATATGCTTATCATTTTGACCAATTTTTGTTCTTAAATGATCAGCCGCTTTTTCATTATCTACGTGCGGGGGCAATGCTAGTCTTAGAAGACCAATAACACATTTTTGAGCAAACGAGATAGGTTCATCTAAATCCCGATTTTGATTCCCAGAAGTGTTCATCAAAACATATTTAACAGGATGATTTAAACCATTGGTTTTTATTGCAGAACAAAGACGTCGAGCAGCATCGGTAACAAGTCTTCTTGGTTTACCGTAAATACCTTTCCAATTCAAATTGTGTCCGAGACAAGATGCAACAGCTTCACAATCAGAGACATGTATGCCCATTTCTTTGTCACTCAATTCCAGTATGCTTGCCGTTATAATTTGCACTTTAGTATTTTCTTTCCAAGTTTCAGGTAAGTTGTGGGTAGAACGAACCATTACTTTCACTTCATTTCCTTGTATTAGCAGCTGATCGACTAACTGCCTTCCTGTTGCGCCACTTGCACCAACCACCAAAACCTTCATACTTTGTTCACTTGTTTCTTTTTAAAATCGCTACAATACGATTGATAATAATTTCGGACAAATTCCATTCGTACCCATTAAAATCTGTTGTATTGATAAATTGAACCACCACTGCGTCAATATCATTGTGGTATTCCGCAAGGCTTTGATAGCCAATTACCAAACCTCCATGGTCGTATTCGTAAGGATAGATTTCCTGTTCACCTTCGTCAAACACCGAACCATCGTTTAGGGCCCGCAAGAATATGCCCACATCTTCTGCTGTGGCCAACATTCCATATTCACGAGCTTTAAAATCTTCGTCATGCCCAACATAGTATCCGCTCATTACATCATCTAAATCAACTTCAGTAATCGAAAAAAAGGTATTTTTTAGCTCCAGGGGCATCAATATTTTCTCTTTGATATAATCGTGGTGGTCATACCCTAAAACAGTATCCATAATCCTACGAAGCAATAAGTAATTGGTGTTTGAATATTCGTATCCTTTGTCGGGTTTAAAACTAGCAGGTAGATCGAGGGCAAAATCAAGGGCATTTTTACCATTTTCCTGTTCGTTTTCCCAAAAAGCAGGGTTGTCTGTAAAATTGGGAATTCCGCTTCGATGTTGGATCATCATCTTCAATGTGATGTCTTCTGCATTTTCAATTCTACCGACAAGCTCCGGAAAGTAATCGGCAAGCGTTTCATCTAAAGACAAACGCTTTTCTTTTACCATTTTGGTGATAGCAACAGCTGTGTATAACTTACTGATACTGGCAATTTTGAACAGTGAATTTGGGTCGGCCGGTATTTTGTGTTCTCTATTTTTCCAACCGCCGGTGTAAAATGCCGGTGGTTTTCCTGCTTCGTCCACATAAACAATCATGCCATCAAATCCATGTCCAATAGCCTCATCTACTTGCTCTTGAACTGTATCTGGTAGCGGTAAAATCCAGGCCTTTACCAAAATCCAAGGCACGAAAAACAGGGATATTGCTGTTCCAGCGAACAACAAAATGCGCAAAATCCACTTGGTTTTTTTGTTTCTGGTCATTTTCTCTTTTAGTCTGCAGTTTTCGCATCTATTTCTTCAATGATTAGCTGCCCTAATTTTGTTAATTGCTGGTATTGTTCAATCATCGTATCAAATTGCCAAGCAGCCAAACTAATGACATTTCTATAAGCTGGTTTTGCGGTGTACTCAATGAACGCTTGGTCATATTCAGACTGAGGTATTGCTTTTGTGGCCAAGGAATCCAATGACATGAATGCAGAGGCAAAAATAAGTGACCTATCCAATTGAGTATCTAGATAATTCTCTTGGTGAACGGCATATTGATTATAGTTCCTCTCATTTTCTGCAATAATATCCACCAAACCATAATATTTGCCTAAAAGTGAATCAAGTTTGGTATTGTTTATTTTACCATAATACTTTGAATTCTTTAATGACTCATAGCCACCTGAGTTGGGTTTGAAATAAAAATCGACAAAAGCAGCACCACTTACATTGAACAGAAAAAGATTGTCATTTTCAGTCTTGTTTAAAATGCTGTTACGTGCTTTTTTACAGAGGTCGGCAATTTGCTTTCTTCCCTTTGCTAAATCACCTAACTGTTCAATATCTTCAGTTGTGTGAGATTTTATCTTTATCAAATATTCATTAAGTGAATTTTTATCTTTAATAGACTGATTCCAATTATTAATTTGTAGAGCAATCAAAATCCCTATTACCACCAGTATGATTTCTCCTAACGCATACTTCAGGTATTGAATTTTTTTATTGTCCAAAATTAGCTTGTGTCTTATTCTTCCAAAGAACTTCATAATGTGGTTCTAAAATTGCTTACAACGGCCACGGCCATGATTTGTGGCAGCGATGGAAATCGGTGGATTTTCAGCCGTGGCAAATCTAGCCATTGATGGTTTCTCAGTTTGAAGTTAACGAATTGAAGCTATAAATTATAGCCCTTGTTCGGTTTTAGGGCATCCTATCAAAACCGAATGGCACGTGGCATCTGGACGTTGTTCAGGTTTGTTCAAGATGATGGTTTTCGCCCAAAGGCAGGTTTACTCCTCCTCAGAACTATCGGCCGTATCTTCGTCGTCCTCGGCCTCTTTGTTCAGCTTGTTCTCCATCACGTTCAGCTTTTTCAATTTGGCTTTCCAGGTGGCCAGGGTCTCTTTGTACCGTTCAATGTTATTGATTACCTCTTGCACCAAGGGGTTGTCTTCTGAGGCGTTGCTAAAAAACTGTAGGTTGTTCTCCAATTGCCGGATCTCGCTCTTGGCCTCGTCTATCTTTCGTCTGATAAAAGTGCGTTCGTTGGCAATGGCCCTATCGTTCTCTGCCTTGGCCAATTGTTGTATCTTGTTGCCGTATTTTATCAACTCGGCCTCTTGCTTGCTGACCCCCAATTTTTTGAGTAGCGCATCGATGATCTTATTGAACTTGCTATTGATGTGTTTTTTGTTGTACGGAATGCGGCCGTAGCCCTTCCATTCCTCTATAAATGCCTTGACGGTCTGTAGGTCTTTTTCTTTGTCTTTGCCTATGGTAAAGGCTTTTAGGCGTTCAAGACAGGCATTTTTCTTCTCGTAGTTTTCGAGCTCTTCTTTGTGTGAGGCATTGCGGCGCGAGTGCAGCCGGTCAAAATAGTGGTTGCAGGCCGCCTTGAACTCGTTCCATATCTTGTCGGAGTATTTTCGGGGCACATGGCCTATTTTTTTCCACTCGGCCTGAATACGCTTCATCTCAGGGGTAACGGTGTCAAAATCGTCGCTGTCTTTCATCGAAAGGGCCAGCTCTAACAGCTTTTTCTTCTTCTCAAGGTTTTCGTGCTGTTCTTTTTTGAGGCCCTTGTAAAATTGGTTCTTTTGCCGGTTGAACGAACGCACGGCCTCTTTAAAGGCATCCCAGGTGGCATCGCTCACTTTTTGCGGTACCCTGCCGGCCTTGAAGAATGCCTCGCGCAGTTCTTCTACTTTTCTGATCTGTCGCTGTATGGCCTTGTGGTTGTCGGCCACTTTCTCGGCCACCTCTTTAATGGCGGCGATCAGTTCGTTCTTTTTCTCGAGGTTTTTCTGGTACTGTTTTTCTAGCTCTTTGTGGTGATCTTGTCGCCGTTGGTGCAGGGCCTTGGTGGCATTGCTAAAGCGTTCCCAGATTTCTTCACGGTGTTCTTTGGCAACGGGCCCAATGTCTTCTTTCCAGATTTTGTGCAGGGTCTGCAGCTCCCTGAATGCCTTGCCCAGGTCGGGCTCATCGGCAAGCGCCTCGGCACGTTCGACCAGCTTTATCTTCTCTTCGAGGTTGTGCTTGAAATCAAGGTCTCGCAGCTCTCTGTTCAGGTGCAGAAAATCGTAGAAGATCTCGGTGTGGTGGTGGTAGGTGCGCCACACATCGTTGTAATGGCTTCGGGGTATGGGCCCCACATTGCGCCATCGGGCCTGTAGTTCTTTAAACGCCTTGTAGGTGGTGTTCATGTCTTCCTCGACATTTACCAGCCCTTTGAGTTCTTCAATAATCGCCAAACGCTTTTCAAGGTTCTCTTTGAGCGTTTTTTCAAGGTTTTTGTAATAATGGTCCCTTTTTTCGCGATACTCGGCATATACCTCGTTGAACTGCCTTTTGGTGACCGAGTTGTACCTGAAATCTATTTCGTTGCCACCATTGGCGACGAACTCTTCCTTTTTATGCTCTATAAACTCTTGGTACTTTTGGTCGAATTCGTACTTGATGGCACTAACGTGCTTGTGTATGGCCTGTACCTTTTCGTTCTTGACAAGCCGTTGCAGTTCGCCCACCAGATTTTCCATGGGCATCGAGTGGTAATCCAAAAAGGGAATATGGTGCCGTTTTTCATTTTCGGTGTCCTCGGCATCCTCGGCGTTCTCTTGGTCTATCTCTTCTAGAACATCTTTGTTTTCGGGGTCCTCAGACGTAGCATCCGCCTTTTCAGCGGCATTGGCCGGCTCTGGGGCCTCCTTTTCTTCAGCGGCTGCGCCTGTATCTTCCGTAGTGCTTTCTACCGTTTTCTCGGTAGCGGCCTCCCCATGGCTTTCGGGTTGTGCTGTGGTCGAATCGTTATCGTTATGTTCTTGCTCCCCTGCAACATCTTGCAGTTTGTGATCTTTCTCCTCCATCCTGTTTGCTCTTTAAAGGTTGTGGTCGATGGCTTTGCTACTTACAAGTTACAACTTAAAGCAGTATTGGCAAAAATAGGCAATCTTCTTTTGGAAAACCCTAGCGGCGACAGCAATTATGCGGATGTGTTTTATGTGGGAAGGAACTCCTCGAGCGTTGTGGAGACGACCTTAGGAGGTCCAGATTTCCCAAGCTTTTTCGGCCTGTAGCCGCAGCATTTCGAGTCCGTTTTTGATGGTGGCACCCTGTTTTTCACCTTCTTGCAGAAAGGAAGTCTTTTCGGGATTGTAGATGAGGTCGTACAGCAGGTGTTTATCGGTGAGAAAGCCATAGGGCTGATCGGGCTTCTCATCAATGTTCGGATGCGTGCCCAGTGGCGTACAGTTTACGATAACGGTGTGCTCTTTCAGTACATCGCCATCGAGTGCTTGGTAGGTCAGCATGCCCTCTTTTTCGGTTCGTGATACAAAGGTGACGCCAAGGCCCAATTTTTTCAACACAAATGCGATGGCCTTGGAAGCGCCGCCCGTACCCATGATCAAGGCATTTGTATGGTGTGGTTGTAGCAAGGGCCGTATTGAATGCTCAAAACCGTAGGCATCGGTGTTGTGGCCGATCAAGCCGTTTTCGGTAAACGCAATGGTATTGACCGCACCGATTTCTTGGGCCGTTTCGCCGATGGCGTCCAAATAAGGAATTACAGCTTCTTTGTAGGGAATGGTCACGTTTAGGCCCGAAAGATTACACTGTTCGACCAAGGACTTGAACCCTGAAATATCGGCTAGGTCAAAATTTTCGTAGCTGTGGTCGCGCAAGTCCAGCTGTTTGAACTTTTTCTCGAAATATCCTTTTGAAAAAGAGTAGGAGATATCCTTACCGACCAGCCCGAACCTTTTTTCTTTCTTTTCTGTTTCTTCCATACCAATCCAATGCCAAGAGCACAAAGATGCCCAATATTATAAAAAACACCGCACCCCAGGTTTCCATGCTCGTCCAGTCGGGCCAGTACCGTTGGTAGTTTCTGATGATCTTGTCGCCGTTCGAGTCCAAAAGAAAGTTGCCGAGGGCATCCGTTTTGTAAATGGTTTGTTTCCATGGCCATAGTACCCCCAGCGAACCTGTGATAAACCCAATGATGACCGCCGTGGTGGTTTCGTGGTAGCGTTTCAGCACATAGCCCAACAGATGCGATAGGGTGACGAGCCCTGTGGCCGAACCCAAGGTGAACACGGCCAATATTTTAAGGGTGCGTATCCGCTCGGCGTTTTGCCAAAAACTGAAATCGCCCCTAAAAACCTCTGCCAAGGTATCGTACAGGGCATTGACCGAATCGACCAGAAGCAGGACATAATTGCCCATCAATATTAAGATGAAAGAGCCGGAGAGGCCGGGCAGTGTCATGCCCGAAACGCTGATAATGCCACAGAAAAAGATGAACAAGAGGTTGTCATTTTCCTTTGCCGGACTCAAAAAACTGATGGAGAGTCCCATCAACAGGCCCACCACGCCGGCGGTAATGGTCTGCCTATTCCAATGGTTGTAGTCTTTTGAGATGTAGTAGATAGACCCCAAGATCATACCAAAAAAGGAAGCCCAGACAAACAGCTCTTTTTTGTCCAAGAAATAATCCAGTAAACGTGAGACGCTGAAATAGCTGATGAGCATGCCGCTCACCAACAGGGCAAGAAAGTTCGCGTTGGTATATCTGAAAAAACTTTTGAAACGGCCGTTGAACAACAGTTTAAAAGCCTTGAGGTTTACTTTTTGCAACGAGTAGATAAACTCTTCATAAAACCCACCGACAAAGGCCACGATACCACCTGAGACCCCTGGCACCTTGTTTGCGGCACCCATGACAAGGCCTTTGATGACCAAATAGAATTTGTCCCAAAATGTTCTTGGTTGATGCATTGACCGTAGGCTTATGGCTTATTTTTTCGAGGCCGTTCTTTCGAGGATAAAAATAAGTGAAAAACCGATGACCGCTAGAATTAGGGCCCAGATTAATTGTGGGTCTCCGTCAAAGGCCGTGGGCCATACGTTCGCTTCGCGAACTACGATGACCTTCTCTCCAATGGTCTTGGTCTCAAGGGTCTGTTTCCAGGGCCATATTTTGTTGAGAGACCCCAAGATAAAGCCGGTCAATAGGGCGAGCGTCATGTTGCGATAGTTGTTGAACATCCATTTGAGCAATCGGGCAAAACTGAGCAGTCCGAAAATTGCGCCGAGGGCCACGGTGATCACCGTTACTACATTTCGCTCATGTACGGCATCGAGTATGGTCTTGTACGAACCCAAAAGCACCAAGATGAAGGCCCCAGAAATACCGGGCAAGATCATGGCGCATACAGCCAAGGCACCCGATAAAAACAGATAGGGCATGCTATCGATGTTCTCGCTTGGGGGCAGGGTGGTCACAAAATAGGCCACTGCGGCACCCAATAAAAAAATGATAATGACAGAGAGGGTCCATTTCTTTATCTCTTTCCCCACGAAGAAGATACTGGCGGCCACCAACCCGAAGAAAAACGACCATACCAAGATTGGGTGGTTCTCCAATAGCCAGCTGACCAAGGTCGCCAATGAGAAAAGGCTGATAAAGATTCCCGTGAACAAGGCCAACAGAAAATTTCCGTTCAATTTCAGCCAAGATGCTTTCAGGCCCTCTGCCCTTACTGTTTTTAGCAGTCCGAAATTGATATGGTTGATCGAGGTGATCAATTCTTCATAGATGCCCGAAATAAAGGCAATGGTGCCACCCGAGACCCCGGGAACCACATCGGCGGCACCCATGGCCATTCCCTTTAAGGCAATGACGATATAGTCTATTGGTCTTCTAACATTCCCCATCAAAAAAAGTGCTTTGTAGCGACTACTTGGTAGACGTCTTTTTGTTGTTCGCGAAGATAACGGTAATCCACGAAAGATGCTTGTACCGTAACAATTCGGTTTTGAAATCGGTTACCATGTCAGCGTTCAGTTCCATACCGCTTTTCACCTTTTTTCTGGCTTCGGGGGCGTTGCCCATGTACAGATAGACCAAAGCAAGGTGGTAATGCAATACAGCTTCCTCAGGGTAAAATTCCATACCCTGCAGCAACACCTGCTCTGCCGAGTTGAAATCGGCGGTATTTTCAAGTACAGTGGCCCATTTAACCCAGGTCTCCAGCTCAAAATTACCGAGGTCTATCGCTTGTTTATAAGCAAAATCAGCTTCGTCAAAATTCTTCAGCGCGGCGTAGATTTCTGCACATTTTTTCCAATAACGGGCATTTTCACCATCGATGTTGATTGCCTTGTTGATGTAGTGCAGTGCTTTCTTGTACGCCTTCTTTTTAAAATAGTAATTGGTGATGGCCAGCCAACCCTTGTCCAACAGCGGGTCTTCGTGCACCGTGTTGTAGTAGTAATATTTTGCTAGGTCATCGTTGCCCAATTTTTCGTGGCACTTGCCAATTCGCAAAAAGGCGTGCGAGGTGGGGTCGTCTATTTCGATGGTGGTTTCGTAGCAATCAATGGCTTCTGCATATCTGCCCAATTTTTCGAGCACCTTTGCTTTTTCAAAATAGGCCCCAAGAAACGAATCATCGGAAATAATGGCAAAATCGAACGAGGCCAGCGCTTCGTTGTACATCTGTTTGGAAAAGTACATTTTGCCAAGTTGGTGCCAGGCCACTTCGCAATAGGGGTTTCGTTCAAGATAGTCGTTTAGGTAATTGATGGCCCCATCAAAATCTTCCATGAACTCAAAGCAGTACACCACGTTGTAAAGCGATGAATAGTCACGGTCGTCGTACTCGAGGCAGCGCATGAAACTTTGCTTGGCCATTTCATAATCGTCCATAAACAGGTATTCCATCCCCAAGAGCGAATGGATGTCGAAACTATCGTTTGCCAGTTCAAGGGCCTCTTGCAGCAATCTCACTGCTTCTTTATGGTTGTCGAGTTTTGACTGTATGTTGGCCCGCTGTATGTAGATTTCCTCGTTCTGTCCGTCTATGTTCTGAAGCTCATCCAACAATCGGTTGGCCTCTTCAAATTTATCCTCAAAAACCAATACCTCTACATGCAACAATTTTAGCTCTATACAGTTGGGATGTTGCTGCAGCCCAAATTGTATGGCCTTTTTACCGAGCGCCACTTTACCGTTGTTCAAGTAGTGGTGGATGATCTCTTCAAAATCTTCGGCATCGAAGAAATAGACATCATCTGTTTTGAGCATCGATTCAAACTTATGGATGGATTTATCAGGATTTTCGTTAGGGTCTAACGCCATAGATACTGGTTTGGTTCTACTATGGACTTAAAATTAGCCTTTTAAAGGCCTCTTTCTTGCCCGTGATTTGGGTTTCTTATCAACAATTTAGTTAACAGGCGGCTTTTTTGTAATCGTTTAGAATACTGATGATTTGCCTACAACCTTTCTCAATTTCTGTCTCATTAATGGTCAGGGGAGGGGATATGCGCACCGCCCGGGGCTCGAACAAGAGCCAAAAAAGGATCAAGCCTTTTTTGGCGGCCGTCAGCACCAATTCGTTGGCTAGGGCTTCGTCTTTCATAATGAGCGCAACCATTAGTCCCTTTCCCCTTATCTCTTCAATCAAAGGATGTACCAAAAGCTTACGGAACAATTTTTCTTTTTCAATGGTTTGTTCAATCAACTGATTTTCAGTTAGTTCTTTCAAAGTAGCCAAGCATGCTGACGCAATGACAGGATTGCCCCCAAAAGTGGTGATATGCCCCAATTTTGGATTGTCTTGCAGAGTGGCCATCATCTCATGGGATGCGGTGAAGGCACCCACTGGTAGTCCTGAGGCCATGCCCTTGCCCATCACCAAGATATCGGGCACACAATTAAAATGCTCGAACGCGAACAGCCTTCCGGTACGGCCAAACCCTGGCTGAATTTCATCTAAGACCAGCAGGGCACCGACCTCGTCACAGCGCTCGCGTACTTTCTTCAAATAATCGTTTTTCGGCAGTATAAAACCCGCACCACCCTGTATCGTCTCTAAGATAACGGCTGCGGTTTTGGGGGTGATCTGCGACAAATGGGCCTCGCTGTTAAAGGGGATGAAGCGAACATCGGGAATCAAGGGCCGGAAGGCACTTTTGCGCTCTTCGTAGCCCATCACGCTCAAACTGCCCATGGTATTGCCGTGGTAGGCATGGTGGGCCGCAATGATTTCTGAGCGCCCCGTGGCCCTTCGTGCCAGTTTGAGCGCCCCCTCAATGGCCTCGGTGCCGGAATTTACCAAGTAGGTGGTCTGCAGGTTTTCGGGCAACAACGATGCCAACAGTTTTGTGTATTTGACAGCGGGGCCTTGCACGTATTCGCCATACACCATTACGTGCATATACTTTGCCGCTTGGTCTTTTACGGCCTTGACCACTTTTGGGTGGCAGTGCCCCAAACTACAGGCCGATACCCCGGCCACAAAATCCAAATGGGCGTTACCGCTGGTATCATAGATATAACAGCCCTTGGCATGGGAGACCTCCATTGCCAGAGGATGTGGTGTTGTCTGTGCCTGGTATTTGAAAAAATCTTTCTTCATTTGGCCACTAAGGTACCGTTTACTCTTTACGGCCGACTTTTTTCAGAACAGGCCGTTTGGGTTTGATGGCTTTGGAATTTGGATTTTGATCATTGGAATTTGTAGGAAGCTCGGGCAGACCACTACGTTCCCGTTCCTCTGCATCTATGTCGATCAGGTTGTCTATACCACGTATTTTAACCAGCTCGATGTTGTTGTCATCTTCATCAAAAATGTCATCCTTTGAACGGATCCGTTCTTCACCGCGCCAAACAAAACCATCCAGTTTTTGAATCTGCTGTGCCCAGTCTTCTTCGGGAAAAATGGTGCCATCGGGGTTCACATAAAAAGTGATGTCTTCAATATCACTGTTCTCCATCAACATCCTGATACGGCTACAGGTGGTCTTGTTGATGCCGATCAATTCGTCATCGTCGTTGTACATGTAATAAATGACCTCGGTATTTTTTATCAGGTCAATGATTTTCAGTTCATTGTCGATGAATTTCCCCAATAGATTAATGCCCTTGGCCTGGTTGTATCCTGTTTTTCCGATGGTATCCAACGAGATGATAAAGGCATTGTTGATCACCTTCAAAGAATCAAGTTTATCGGTTTCAAGGTCAGATATCAGATGGATGCTGTCACCGGTCATCTGGTTTTCAACATTCCACAGAATGGGCCGGCCGATAAGTTGGGTCACACCAGTTTTTTCTTCGGAATGGATACTGTCGCACTTTCCGCTCAAATCGGTTTTGTAAAACTTTGCATTGCGAAAGGCCCTCAAGATCCTCGCTTCGGGTTTGCCGGTGATCATCAGGGTATCGCCATGCACATACAGCGAATCTTGGTCTTTTTCGACCAAACCGATAGAAACTGCCCTTTTTGTTGCAAAAACGGAGTCATTGGCCTTAAAAACCTCTGCATAATGGGCCTTTAGAACACCCTTATTGATGGTATCGGTAACCTTGATATTGTTTGTGGCAGAGGCAAACTCCCTTACTTTGTCAAAATATACACTGTCGCCCTCAATGATGCGATTGTTGTAGTGGATGGTGGTGTTTTTGACACCATAGCCTTGTTCCCGCCTGGTATCATAAAAACCTCGTTCACAGTAAATCTCATAGTCTTTGCCGGTAACGGTCGAGGGGCCGTACATATAGGCGTTTTTTGAGATACGGTAATAATCTAGCTGTTCTGAATCGATGGTATAATCGGGATTTTCAATGTGTACACTATCGCGAAACTGAACCTTTTTCAGTTCCATGAAGTAGGTGCCGATTTTGCTGGTCAGTACATTGACAGAATCGACCACCTTGCCCCCCGAGTTGTAGAACGACTGTTGTTTTTCACGGTTAAAATATAGGGTGTCGGTGGTCAGGGTCATTTGTCCGTCGGTGAGGTCAACATTATCCCAGGCACGGGCCAGTTTGGTGTTGCCGTTGTAATCAAGTTTGCCACTGTTCATCTCAATGGAGTCTCCCTGCTGGAGCCGCACATTGCCAATGGCCTTCAGCCTATTTTCAGCAGAATAGAAGATGGCGATATCGCACCACAGATCGGCCCCTTGGTGTTCAAACTGTACTTGGCGCTGATCGTCTTTACTGAAGATAGAGGCTCCGGGAAACTGTTCTTCATCCTTGGTGAAATTGGCACCATAGACGATGTTGATCTGGCGGCCTTGAACGGTATCTTGCACCTGTACACCTTCTTGTGCCGATAGGTTGCCCAGAAGCAGTATGGCCAATATGTTTAATAAGATTCGGTACAATCGCTGAAATTTGCCCCAAAACTAGCACTTTTTGGCTGACCCGCTCAAAGATTAGGATAGATTTATAACAGAGCAGGCCCGTTGTGCCCTATGCCTATTGAACTGAAGTTTGTTGCAGGCAGCTACCGTCGCCAACAATCAAAACTCGCGATAGGTGGCTAGCAGGAACTCGTTTGCTTCCTGCTCATCAAATTGGGCGGTTTTGCTGTTCCAGTGTAGGGTTTGGTTTGGAAAACGGCCAGCAATAACACCCAATAGGATGGTTTCGGTCAACCTAGCGGCGTATTCAAAGGGTGCGGTACACTCACCTTTACCCAAACAGGCATCCACAAACTGGTGGTAGTGCTTGGGCCCCTCTGAAGCATAGTTGCGAATGGGTTTGCCCATATTGTGGGCCTTTTCCACAGCCGCTATTTCCTTGGAAATATCAACATATTCACCATCGACTATTTTCATGGGCAATTCCATAAAATGGGGCAATAGCAAGCGGCCTTTTTCACCGATGAACATGGCGCCCTGTTCTGGCAGTTTTCCTTTACCGGTTGCTTTGGTCTCCAACGATATTTTGTCCTTCACGCTCTGGTCATCTTGGCTTGCTTCGCCTGAAGCCTGCCTATCGGTCTCAGCTCCGGGCAATATCAAATCTTCGTGCCTATCGGGTGCCCCGGGGCCATCGTACCAAACCCATTTTAAGGTATCGGCCGTGTATGCTGTGCCAGGAAACTCGTAGGTGACCACGTTGTTCTCTGGATAGCCAAAACCATTGGGTTCCCTACATTCATTTTTTATGGTCTTTGGTACGTCTAGGTTGAGGGCATTGTACGGCGTATCAAAAATGTGTACGCCCATATCTCCCAAGGTTCCGCAACCATAATCGACCAATTTCCGCCAATTTCCGGGGTGGTAGAAGCCCTCTTTGTAGGGTCGTTCTTTCGAGGTGCCCAACCAAAGGTTCCAATCCAACGTCTTGGGCACGGGGTCACTGCCGGTTGGTGGTGGCCCATCATATCCCCAGTTTTTTGGCGACCAGGCCCTAACGGTATGTACTTTTCCGATAATGCCCGATTGGATCAAAAGGGTGGCCAATTTGTAATCGTAGAAAGAGTGTACCTGAATGCCCATTTGGGTGACCAACCCCTTTTCAGCGGCCAATTTTTTCATGGCCCTCGCCTCAGAGACGTAATGCGTCAGTGGTTTTTGGCAGTACACGGGTTTGCTCAGGTTCATGGCCATCATCGCGGCGGGCGCATGGGTATGGTCGGGAGTGGACACTATTACGGCATCTATATCAATCGACATTTGCCCAAGCATAACCCGATAGTCAGAAAAAGTCTTTGCCTTGGGGTGCAGTTTAAGCGCTTTGGCCAAATTATTCGAATCGACATCGCAGAGTGCCACCACATCAACCTTGGGGTGGGAGGAAATGTCGCGTAGATCTTCGAACCCCATATTGCCCACACCTATGTGCGCGGTTCGCAATCGTTCGTTCGTGCCCAAATGCTTCAGGATACTTGGGGCCAAAGCAGCGCCTATAACGCCAAGTCCGCTTTTCTTTACAAAGTCTCTTCGGGAAGTGTCGGTTAATGCCATGTCTGTCTGTTTCGATTCTTCCAAATCTAAGGATAAAATCGATAACAACCCTGTACCCTACAGAAGTGTTCCCTATCTGTAAATGGTCTGTAACCTATCGGGCCCGACCGAAACAATTTTTATGGGCACATGTAACGCTTTCTCCAAGAAGTCGATGTAGTCGTTCAGGGCAGGCGGCAGTTCGCCAGCCTTGGTCAACTTGGTCAAGTCTTTGCTCCACCCCTTCAGTTCGGTGTAGATCGGGGTCACGTTATCACTTTCGATATTGTAGGGCAGGTGCTGCACGGTGCCGCCCTTGTACTTGTAGCCTGTACATACCTTGATGGTCTTGAAACCGCTGAGCACATCGGCCTTCATCATCATCAGTTCAGTAACGCCGTTGATCTGTACCGCATATTTAAGGGCTACCAGGTCAAGCCAGCCACAACGTCTGGGCCGACCGGTAGTGGCGCCAAATTCGTTGCCCACACGGCCCATGGTCTCACCATCTTTATCGAACAGCTCGGTGGGGAAGGGGCCACTGCCCACACGGGTGGTATAGGCCTTAAAGATACCGAGCACCCTGCCGATTTTACCGGGTGCCACGCCCAGGCCGGTACACGCACCTGCAGCGGTGGTGTTCGAAGAAGTTACATAGGGGTAGGTGCCAAAATCGATATCGAGCAACGAGCCTTGCGCTCCTTCGGCCAGAATCTTTTTTCCTTCGGCCATTGCAGCGAACATATATTGCTCACTGTCGATAAACTGCAATTCTTTGAGGGTATTGATCCCCTCCATGAACGCTTCTTCAAGCTCTTTTAGGTCGTACTGTATGTCAACATCATAGAACCCGATCATGGCCTCGTGCTTGTTGGCCAGATTGCGGTATTTTTCCTTCCAGTTATCAAATTCGAGATCGCCTACGCGCAAACCGTTCCTTCCTGTTTTGTCCATATAGGTAGGGCCGATGCCCTTTAGGGTCGAACCGATTTTTGCCTTGCCCTTGGCAGCCTCCGATGCGGCATCCAATAGGCGATGCGTGGGCAATATCAAATGGGCCTTTCGCGAGATCAGCAGACGTGATTTAATATCGATGTTGAACTTAGCGAGGTTGTCGAGTTCTTTTTTGAAGATTACCGGGTCTATGACCACCCCGTTACCGACTACGTTTATGGCGTTTTCATGGAAAATTCCCGAGGGAATGGTATGCAGCACATGTTTGAAGCCATCAAACTCCAACGTGTGGCCTGCGTTGGGTCCGCCCTGAAATCGGGCAATGATATCGTAATTTTTGGTGAGTACATCAACGATTTTTCCTTTTCCTTCGTCCCCCCACTGGAGGCCGAGCAATAAATCTACCATGAAATACGTGGGTTATTCGGTTAGGTTTTTTTCTTCTTTTTTTCGGGTTCCGTAGAAATAGAGGGAATGGTTGTTTATCTCAATGTCAAAGACCTCTTCAATGGTCTTTTTGATAGATTGAATGCGCGGGTCACAAAATTCGATGACCTCGCCCGTATCGGTCAAAATGACATGATCGTGTTGGCGGTCAAAATATGACTTTTCGTATTGCGCTTGGTTTTTGCCAAATTGGTGTTTGCGAACCAATTTGCACTCGAGCAACAATTCGATGGTATTATAAAGGGTGGCCCGGCTGACGCGGTAATTTTTGGTCTTCATTTTGATGTAGAGCGACTCAACATCAAAGTGGTCATCGCTATTGTAGATTTCTTGCAGAATGGCATATCGCTCGGGCGTTTTGCGATGGCCATTTTCTTCGAGAAAGGTCGTGAAGACGTTTTTTACAATCTCTTGGTTCTTAGCGTTCCCCATTATTTTTTCTACTGAACGACAAAGTTACAGTTAAAAATTAAATTCTGGTCACCTTATCGATTCCCTCAATCTGTTTTAGGTTGGTTACCAATCGCTTTAGGATTGAATTGTTCTTTACCACAACGGTAATGGTACCACTAAAGGTACCGCCATCGGTACTAAAGTTGAGGTTTCTCATATTAACGTTCAGATCATCAGAGATTACCTTGGTAATTTCATTGACCAATCCGAGGTTGTCGATACCCGTAAGCCTGATTTCTGACGTAAATTCTTCTTGGGTAGAGTCGATCCATTTGGCGCTTATGATGCGATAGGCATAGTTAGACTGTAGGGCAATGGCATTCGGGCAGTTTTTTTTGTGCACTTTTATACCATCATTAACACTTATAAACCCGAAAACATCATCGCCAGGTATGGGGTTACAGCATTTCGACAACTTGTAGCTAAGCTTTTCTTCCTCACTGCCAAACACCAACAGGTCATATTTAGAGGTAATCTCATCTTTGTCGACATCTTCGGGTATGGGTGTCTTTCGAATTTTGTTCCTGAAGAAATTGATGAAGGTATTGTTGTAAGAAGAGGCAAAATCTTTGATGGCCTGGTTGTCTATGGAGCCGATACCTACACGATAGAACAGGTCTAGGCTCGTCTTCAATTTGAAATGCACCACCATTTTGTTGACCACATCTTCGTTGAGGGTAATTTTTTGTGATTTGAGCTTTCTTCTCAAAATTTCCTTGCCTTCTTCTCCTATCTGCTTCTTTTCTTCTTTGAGCGAAGACCGGATTTTGGCCCGGGCCCTTGCTGTATTGGCATAGTTCAACCAGTTTTGGGTGGGTTTGGCCGTTTCTGAGGTGATTATCTCTACTTGGTCGCCACTGTTGAGCTCGGTGTTGAGCGGTACCAATTTACCATTTACCCGTGCCCCTCTGGTTTTCATGCCCACCTCGGTATGTATGTTAAAGGCAAAGTCTAGCGGGGTAGCCCCCTTTGGCAGTGATTTTAATTCGCCTTTTGGGGTAAAGACAAAGATCTCTTTAGAGTAGAGGTTCAGTTTAAATTCTTCCACAAAATCAACCGCATTGCCATTGGCGCTCTCAAGGGCTTCTTGAAGACGGTTAAGCCAGCCCTCGATGCCCATTTCTTTTTGATCGCCATGCTTGTACTTGAAATGGGCGGCATAGCCTTTTTCAGCAATCTCGTGCATGCGCTCACTGCGAATCTGCACTTCTACCCATTTGCCACCTGGTCCCATGACGGTAATGTGCAGGGCTTCATAACCGGTTGATTTGGGAGAGGTGATCCAATCGCGCAACCGAACGGGGTTGGGGGTGAAATGATCGGTGACAATGGAATAAATTTTCCAGGCCAAAAACTTTTCGTTCTGGCGGTCTGATTTATAAATAATGCGGATGGCAAACTTATCGTATATCTCGTCAAAGCCCACATTCTGGGCCTTCATCTTTCTACGGATGGAGTAGATGGACTTCATGCGCCCCTTGATCTCATAGTTCAGGCCTTCTTTGTCGAGCGACTCTTTGATGATGTTCGAAAAGTTGTCGATATAGGCCTGCTGCTCTTCTTCCGTTTCCTCAATCTTGCTGCGTATGTCGTTGTAGACATCGGGCTCGGTGTATTTGAGACTGAGGTCCTCAAGGTGCGTCTTGATATTGTAAAGCCCGATCCGGTGAGCTAGGGGAGCGTAGATATAGAGCGTCTCAGAGGCCATTTTAACCTGTTTGTCCTCGGACATCGCATCAAGGGTCAGCATATTGTGGTAACGGTCGGCGATCTTGATGATGATGACACGTACATCGTCGTGAAGGGTCAGCAGCATCTTTCTGAAATTCTCGGCCTGCTGGCTTATATCCTTATCTTTTTTCAGGTGTGCTATCTTGGTAAGGCCGTCCACAATTCGGGCCACCGTTTCGCCGAACATGCGTTCTATGTCATCAAGGGTGTAAGCGGTGTCTTCCACCACATCGTGCAGTAGGGCAGAAGCAATCGAGACGGCATCGAGGCCAATTTCAGAGGCCACTATCTTGGCCACAGCTATGGGGTGAAAAATATAGGCCTCACCAGACTTTCGACGTTGGTCTTTATGGGCATCCACAGCCACGTCAAAGGCAGAGCGTATCAGCTTCTTGTCCTCTTTTGACAAGGTCTGGTAGCTTATACGGAGCAACTCTTTATATTGCTTCGCAATCTCTTTGTTTTCCTTTTCTATGGCCGCCTGTGTCATTATCTATTAAAATTACGCCAAACTTTAAACTATACCAACAAAAATTATGCCCTGAGGTTGCGGATGCGCTCTTTTAACGGTGGGTGCGAGTAATGCACAAAAACGTATGCGGGGTGTGGATTCAGGTTGCTCAGATTGTTCTTTGAGAGCTTTTTCAATGAAGATGCCAACGGGTCGGGCCCAAAGGTCTTTTTGGCAAAATTGTCGGCCTGAAACTCAAACTTGCGGGACAGGTAATTCATCAATAGGCCGGTGACCTGCGAAATAGGGCTGTACAACAGTGCAAAGGCAATCAGCGCTGCATGGTAACTGGGTTGCGAAACCCCTATGGCATACGACATTTCGGGATTGTTTATGAACAGCGAGAGAATGAAAAGGGTCAGTCCCGTAAGTACAATCGAAGATGTGAGGTTGTACACAATGTGATGCCGCTTGTAATGCCCTACCTCATGGGCCAGAACGGCCACAATCTCATCCTCGTCCAAATCATTGATCAGGGTATCGTAGAGGGTTACCCTTTTTTCTTTTCCCAACCCCGTAAAATAGGCGTTGGCCTTGGTAGATCGTTTTGAACCATCTATGACAAAAATGTTCTTGAGTTCAAAGCCCACCTTTTGGGCATAGGCTTCGATGGATTTTTTTAAACTTCCTTCTTCCAAAGGCGTCTGTTTGTTGAAAAGAGGCACGATCAACTTGCTGTAAAAAAGGTTCATGAACAACATCAGCAGGGTCATCAGCAACCAGGCATAGAGCCAAAAGTCATTTCCAGCCTTTTCGATAAACCAAAGAATCAATGCCAGAACCGGCCCGCCGATAAGGGCCGCCAGCAGCCACCCTTTGAGCAGATCGGCAAAAAATAGTTTTTTGGTGGTTTTGTTGAAACCGAAGCGTTCTTCGATGGTAAATGTCTTGTAGTAGCTAAACGGGATAGAGATCAGGCTGTTGGCCAAAAAAATAAAACCGAAAAAGAGAAGGGCCAAGGGTATGGTCTCTTGCGAATACTGGCGTACCAGTTGGTCAATCCACTCAAAACCGCCAAAAACCAGAAACAAAAGGGTCACGGCAAAAGCAAAGGTATCGCTGATGAGCCCGAAGCGGTAGTTGGTCTTTTTGTACTGCTGGGCCTTTTTATATTCCTCTTGGTCAAAAACATCCTGCAGCTCTTGGGGGATGGGTTCATCAAATTTTTGGGCATTCAGGTAGTCGAGTATCAGTTCAATCACAAATTGCACCACCAGAATAATGATGATGGCGTAGAAGAGTAAACTTTTATCCATAGATATTAAAATCCGCGCTGTCGCTTTGCCTCAAAGATAAGTATTGCGGCAGATACCGATACGTTCATGCTGTCGATTTCGCCCTGCATCGGTATAATCAGGTTTTGGTCGGAATTGTTCAGCCATGCTTCGGTCAATCCGGTCGATTCGGTGCCGACCACGATGGCTGAGGAACCTCTGAAATCCATTTCTACGTAGTTTTTGGAAGCGGTGAGGGCCGCACAGTAAATTTTGATGTTCCGATCCTTCAAAAAAGCAATGATTTCACCAGAAGTGCCAATGCCCACTTGGGTAGTGAACAAACAGCCCACGCTTGACCTGATGACATTGGGGTTGTACAGGTCTGACTGCAGGTTGGCCACCAGTACGGCATCGATGGCGGCGGCATCGGCGGTACGTAACAAGGCCCCGAGATTGCCAGGTTTTTCGGGACTTTCGGCCACCAAAATCAAAGGATTCTTGTTTTTAAAACGGATTTGCCCCAACGTATGTTCTTTTGCCTTGGCAATGGCCATTACCCCCTGCGTACTGCCCCGATAGGCCAGTTTTTCGTAGATGGATTTAGATACTTGGACTATTGGATAGTTGGATTGTTCGATGGCCAATTCTTGAGAAGCGATTTCAGGACACACCAGCAGCGCTTCGATTTCATAACCACCTTTCAAGGCCAATTGCAGCTCGCGCTGCCCCTCGATGACAAAACGCCCTGTTTTCTTCCTGGTCCTTGATTTGTGTTGAAGTGCCGCAACCTCTTTGATAAAAGGGTTTTGGGCACTGGTGATGATCTTTGGTTCTGGCATGGGGTAAAAGTAGCCAAAGATTGTGAAATGTTGTTGCCGGGGTCAAGGGTTTACAAAAAATGGAAAGAGTGCATGCCACACCAAAGAACTCCTGCCAAAAACAGGCAAGCTGTTCGGTAGCGGAGGTGAAGTTTCTAAGAATTACTTTTTTGGCGACTCTCAAAGTAGAGATTTTATGCCACACGAAAAATTAGTGCGGCAGCAGGGGCAAGTTATATTAAAAGAAAAAACGTGGTTTAAGTACAAAAAGAAATATTGATTTACTTTATGGGACTGGACTAGGTCTTTTCATAGGAGCCCGTTTTGTATGCCGTTTTTTATTTTTTAAGTTCAACTATTTTTTAAGTTCAACTATTTTTTGAGTCAATACATAACTTCCATCACCTTGTTGAATTGGGTTGAGTGTTCATCCTCCAATGTTTAGGACAGCTTTTGATGTAAAACTAGCTTAAATAGACATTTATAACTCGTCGAATAAAATATTTCCATCAGCATCATATTTCAAATTCCATTCTCTATAGGTTGAACTGAAGCTTGAACTGCTTGGAGTAGTAGTAAAAACTTCAAACCAATAAAGCGAATAATTATTTTTTGAAAGAGACCGATAAAATAATTCTTCAAAAATTAAAAATTCCTTAATAGGATTTTCTGCAGAGTCATAATTCTCAAATCTTTCACGAGTTTTTATGGTTCTATCTAATTCTTCGTCGTATTCTACGGTCACAATACTATCTAAGTTTTCATTATTGTTATAATAGAAAGAAGATTCTTTTGGAATAGTTAATGTTTTGTAAAGAATCTTTGAAATCTTTCCGTTCAAGTTATACTCAAAATCCAAGGTGTCAGTTTTAACTGGGTCAGAAGTTTCAATTATCTTTTGAATTATGTTATTATTTGAATCGAGGATAAAAGTTCTCTTAAAAACGGGAATATCTAATTCTGGATTATTACTTAATTTTTCTATAATAATTTTATTTTCATCATAAATGACTTCATCTGAAATTGAGTCATCATAAAAATAGCTAATTCCGGTTTCTGGAGCTACATTAGGATTATATATGCCTCCAGTTCTTTTAGTTATTTGTCCGCCTTCATTACGAAAAATACTTATTTTTTTAGAGAGGTCGGAGAAAGGTATTCCATTGGGATAATTCATGTAAGAGATAATGTAATTAAAGATATTTTGCCTATCATCGCTTTCTTCCATTTCCTCCGGTTCTTCATTTTCATCCCCGTCATTACTTTCAATTACATCATTTCCTTCCTCTATACCTTCAATTTCCGACGTCGGCATGTCGTCTGAAGTTGAACAACTTAGAGTTTGAAAAAAGATGCTTAGCATAAGTATTCTTAAAATTGCGTTTGACTTGGTAAATCGCATAGGATTATTTTTAGGCATATTTAAAATTAGTTGATTTCAAATTCAAAAAAATGAAAATATTTTTAGACTATTAATGGCAACTTGTTTATATGCATAGGTTTGTTGCTCTTATACCACCCTTTTGGGTAGCTATGCGTATGTTTTTCAATTTTTTCTTGCACTTATTTCTCTCCCTCAAACTTGCCTGAGTAGCGTTGCCAGAGCTCGGTCTGGTGGGTTTCGAGTGAGAGTTCGCGGCCATCGATAAAGGCATGGGTCAACTGGTTGCCCCGCATGTCGAGGGCATCGCCCCCGGCAACAAACAAGGTGGCGCTTTTGCCAACCTCCAAGGTGCCGTAACGGTCATCAATGCCCAAAATCTTGGCGGTGTTACCGGTAATGAGTTGCAGGGCCTTTTCTTTGTCGAGGCCCTGTGCAACTACCTGGCCGGCGTAAAAGGGCAGGTTACGGGTCTGAAAGTTGCTGGCCGTGGCATTTTGCAGTCCGACCAAAAGCCCGACATCCATTAACAGTTTGGGCAGTTTAAAGGTGTAATCGTAGTCGTCGTCTTCAAGAAAGGGCAGTGTATGGGTAAAACGAACCAATACCGCCACATTGTGCTTTTTCAAGAAATCGGCAATGTTGTTGGCCTGGTAGCCACCCATGATCACCACTTCTTTGACACCCGCTTCTTTTGCGGTGGTTACCCCATCCATGATCTCTTTTTCACCCTGGGCGTAGATATAGAGCTTTTTTGAGCCATCAAAGAGCCCCTGAGAGGCCTCGAAGGCTTGGTTTTTCTCTTTTGGGGCACCCTTGCCATAGGCAGCGGCATTGGTCAAAAAGGTATTGACATCGGCCACTTGCTCGACATATTCCTTATTGGGCTGAAAACCACGGGGCTCTCCCATCCACCATCGGCCACGTCTAAAGGTTGTGGGCCAGTTGAGGTGAATGCCGTCATCTACCTTTACAGCGGCATCTTCCCAGTTCCAAGCATCGAACTGCACTATAGAGGAGGTACCCGATATACGGCCGCCCTTGGGCGTGATCTGGCCGAGCAACACCCCGTTGGGCCGCATGCTCTCGACCACTTGCGACTCGGCATTATAAGCGATCAAACTACGTACATGGGGAATCATGGAGCCGATCTCGTCTTGATCGTTGGTGGCCCTTACGGCATTGATTTCAATAAGGCCCAGCGATTTGCCAGGGGCTATAAAACCGGGATAGATGTGTTTGCCGGTGGCATCAATGGTTCTTCCCTTGGGGGAAACACCAGTACTGCCAATGGCGGTGATCTTGCCGTCTTCAAAAACAAGGGTACAATTTTCTATTACCTCCCCATTGCCGATATGGGCGGTGGCCCCGGTAATGGTGATGGCCCCGGTCTGTTCTGGGGCGGGGGTCTGCTGCCCGAATGCGGTGAAACCCCAAAGAACTGTCAATGTTAATATCAATTTTTTCATCCTACTAAAATTTAAAGGGTTTCACATTCAAATCTTTGTTTCTTGTTCTGTCTGGGGCCCTGGGTCTTGCCACCGCCCTCTTTTTCTTGTAGCATCATTTTTACGAGCTTGGCCCGCTCTTTTCTGATGGCCTCACGCTGTTGCCTGTCTTTTTCAAGGTCAAAGTAAACGGCCCCTTCAATCATCGTTTTTTCGGCCTTGGAGTAAACCGACATGGGGTGGCCGCTCCATAATACCAAATCGGCATCCTTGCCTTCTTCGATACTGCCCACGCGGTCGTCGATGTGCAAGAGTTTTGCAGGGTTCAACGTAACGGTTTTCCAAGCCTCGATTTCTGACAATCCACCATATTTGATGGTCTTTGCGGCCTCTTGGTTCAAACGCCTTGACATTTCGGCATCGTCACTGTTTATGGCCACGGTAACCCCCTGTTTTGCCATGATGGCGGCGTTGTAGGGTATGGCATCTTTTACCTCGTATTTGTAGGCCCACCAATCGCTAAAGGTTGAACCGCCCACGCCATGCTCGGCCATTTTGTCGGCTACCTTGTAGCCCTCTAAAATGTGGGTAAAGGTGTTTACCCTAAAACCGAAACGTTCGGCGACTTTCATCAGCATATTGATCTCGCTCTGTACGTACGAGTGGCAACTGATAAAGCGTTCGCCGTTGAGTATTTCGGCCAAAACCTCCAGCTCTTCATCATAGCGGTAGGGTTGGCCACTTTTCTTTTTGGCATCATATTCTTTGGCACGTTGAAAATAGTTGATAAACACCTGTTCAACACCCATTCGGGTCTGTGGAAACCGGCCAAAACTTTGCCAATTCGATTGTTTTACGTTCTCGCCAAGTGCAAACTTGATGAATTTGGGCATGTTGGGAAAGAGCAGGCCATCGGCATCTTCGCCCCATTTCAACCGTAAGATGGCCGAACGCCCCCCAATGGGGTTCGCCGAACCGTGCAATAGTTGTATGGTGGTCACGCCCCCTGCCAAATTACGGTAGATGTCGATGTCTTTTGGATCTACCACATCGGCCATTTTAACCTCTGCTGAAGAATTGTGCCCGGCCTCGTTGATAGCAAGTGCCGCGATATGTGAATGCTCATCGATGATACCGGCCGTAAGGTGCTTTCCGGTGGCATCTATGGTCTTGGCGCCCCCTGGGCTAAGATTGGCGCCCATCTTGGCGATTTTACCATTCTTGACCATTACATCGGTGTTTTCGAGTATCTCGGTGCCCGTCCAAACTGTGGCATTTTTAAAAAGTATGTTTTCAGGTTTTGGTTTTGAATCGTACCCATACCCAATATTTGGGTAGGTCACTGACATTAACTCAGGCTTTTCGGCATCCTTTTTCCCTTCTTTTTCCTTTTCCTCGAAAGGGGCGGTCTTATTGGCCGTAAAGAAGGTCTCGGTACCATCGGGCAGTACCAGTTTTCCCTTTAGGTTGTCTGAGTCGGGCGCGGCCATGGCCGTCATCCTATAAATCTTCTCTCCATCATCCTCGGTAAATGAAAACTCGACCCAATTATTTTTATAGTTGATTTTTGATTTTAGCTTGATGGTGTCTTGCTTGATTTCCAATTTGGGTTTGCTGACATCACCGGTTACGGACATTTGATAGGTTTTTCCCCCGGCCATCAGGTTGTATTCGCCCCGAATGTCTTTTAGGTCTTTGTCGGTGATGATGTTCTTGGTGCCCTGTACCCAATTCTCATAAAGGGTGGTGGCTTTATCAAAAATATTTCCTGAGGTGATCAAAAAATTGGCCTGACGCCCCACTTGGAGTGACCCAATTTGATCGGATTTTCCTAGAATGGCTGCCGGAACCGTGGTAAGGGCCTCTAAGGCCTTGGTCTCAGACAAGCCATGATTAAAGGCCTTCATCAGCATTTTGTTGAAGTCTGATGGTGATTTTAGCCCATGTAGGGTCAATGAAAACTGTACACCATTGTCTTCAAGCACTTTTGGGTTCGACGGGGCCAGGTTCCAATGCCTCATGTCTTTCAATGCCACATATTGGGCTTGATAGGGATTTGAAACGTCGTAGGCCTCCGGAAAATTGATGGGCAATATCAATTTGGCATTGGTGGCCTTAACGGCATTGATATGTTCATATTCGTCGCCACCCCCCAAAATCGCATATTGAATGCCGAATTGGTCTCCGATCTTATCGGCCCGTAGCACGTTGCCATTGGCACCGGCAGCGAATATTTGGGGCAGGTTTCGGTTTTCGATCAAAGCTTCCAGCGAACGATCCTTGCTGTCCACATTGCCTTTGCTGTACCAGTCCATATCATGATAGACTTGGCGCATCAAGGCCGTGGCGCCCATCAGCGAGGTGGGGTACGACTGCCGTTTGGCAACGCTTTTTGAAAACGAGAAGTACTGCGCCGAATCGTCTTCTAGAATACGGTCGGCATCGCTACCGTCGCCATTGAGTGCTATCAAAACCCCTGTACCACGAGCGATACCATCTTGTATATGGCTGTTGACCACGCCAAAGCCCGCCTTTCTGAGCTCTTGGGCCTTTTTATCATCGTACTTGAATTTTTCGACTGCCCGGTTCTCGGGCATCACGTGGTCGTTCCAATAAAAGCCCTCACGGGTGGGCTCGTATTGGGGCGACCGGCCCTGACCGCGGGCTCTTTCAGGTTTTTTTACCCCAAAATCGGAAAAGGCATCTATGAACGAGGGATATATCCATTTGCCATCAAGATCTTCTACCACGGTATTGGCAGGAAGTGATACCGAGCGGCCCACTTGCACCACCTTGCCATTTTGGATGAGCAAGGTGCCATTTTCGATAATCTGGGTGGGCGTCACATAGATTTTGGCATTGGTGAACGCCCTATAATTGTTGTTTTTTGACTTTACCCCGTCATTTTTTGGAAAATAATCTTGGGCAAATAAAGAAATGCTGCACCATAGGCAGGCCAGCGCGAGAAGTCTCGTTTTCATATACGCATTTTTGAATTAGTCTGCCTAAAGGTAACCGAAGCAGGCTTATTTCGCAACCAAAACGCTAAAATCCATAGGCTCGGTCATAACCTATCAACAAACCCACCGCGGCATTGTAGCTCTCAATGCCCTTTTCTTGGTTGTTGGCCTTTAAAAAGGTACTAAAGGCCGATTTGAACAAGGGTTCCAACGGGTTTTGGTAGCGTTCCCAAAATTGTACCAGTTCTTGGTAGTTTTTTCTGACCCCCTCGTTCAAACCCGCATAGAGCATATCGAACATTTCAGGGTCTGCCACCGAAAGTTCAGAAAGGCAATAGGCAAGGGCATGGGTATGGGCGGCATACTTAAAATAGGGATCTGGGTGCCTTGAGGTAACCAAAAAACCGATAAAGTTGGTGGCATCTTCGGCCGAATAGCCAATTTGGTGCCCTACTTCATGTCCGCTTATAGAGGCCAAACGAAAAGCGGGCACTTTGGCATTGACCTGTGCCTCGTTGGTGAACGGGTTCAAGTACCCCCCATACCCCATATAGGTCAGGGGCAAACTATAAAGGGATGATTTTAGGCTACGCGTCTTATATTCCAAAAAAGGATGTTCTTCTTTGATCAATTGGTACCCTCGGTAGGTCATTTTGTAGATGTCCCTATCGGAAAAGGGCACCGTAACGGGCATAGTGCTGTCACGGGTAATTTGAAGGTGCAGGCTATTGGTTCTTTGAACAAGCTTTTCGGAGAGGGCTTGTAGCTCTCTGGAAGTGTAATCGGTGGCAATGCCCATTTTTTCTTCGATCGGCAATCGGTAATAGTTCATGCCCCAGAACAGGTGAAACACGAAATACACAGCGGAAAGCACCGTAATGATATTTCTAAAAAAGGGAAAAGGTTTTCTTCGGATGGTTTTCCAACGAAGATAAAGGTATCGAATGGCCAGAACGGCCAGAACGGTATAGAGCAGGTCGCCAAACGAAAAAGGAATCCATCCGAACAGCAACCGCAAAAAGCGGGACAATACCGGATAGATTCCCTCGCTGTAAAAAACCTCGACCCGATCAGGATGTCGCGCCAGCCACTTCACTAAGAGAATCTGGGGAAGCAGCGCCAGTGCGATGCCATTTTTTACACGGGCCTTCACAGTTACCTATTGGGCGATACCGACAACCTCAAGGTCGAACACCAAGGTAGATCCCCCTGGAATGGGGCCGTAGTCTTGATCGCCATACCCCAAGTGTGGGGGTACAAATGCCCTGATTTTATCGCCAACCCTCATGGTCATAAGAGCCTCCCTGAACCCAGCCGCTAGACGGGCCTCGGGACTATAGAGCATGGGAAAGGGCCGATAACCACCCTGATCCCTTCGACCCGGATCCAACTGGTTGAACTTCAAGGCCACTTCCTCAATGTTGCTGTCAAATAGATCTCCGTGGGTAAAGTAGCCCGCGTAGTTGACCAATACTTTTTGCCCGATCTTGGGTTTTTCGCCCTCACCTTCCTTAAAGGTATAGATTTTAAGACCTGATTCTGTTTCTTCGGCTTCGGCCATTTGGCTTTCAAACTCAGCGGCCAGATCTGCTTTCATCTGGTTAAAGGCAGCTTCTTCTTTTTCAGCTTCCTTAAAATAGTCGGTCATGACTTGAACGGCATCAAACTTTTTGGCCTCTTTTCCGTTTCGAATGATCTCGACCTTGTTCATCTTCACGTCAACAATAGGTTTGTTGCGCGGCCCCACTTTTACGCTGGCAATACTATCGACCACTTCGATACCTTTGACCACCTCGCCGAAAACGGTGTGCTTCCCATCCAACCAAGGCGTCTCTTTGTGGGTGATAAAAAACTGGCTCCCGTTGGTCTTGGGGCCACCATTGGCCATTGAAAGAATTCCTTTTCTGTCGTGTTTCAGGGTATCGACAAATTCATCTTTGAACTTATACCCGGGATTGCCCCTGCCGGTGCCCTCTGGGTCGCCACCCTGTATCATAAAATCTTTCATCACACGGTGAAAGGTCAGTCCGTCGTAATACCTTTTGTCTTTATATTCCTCTGCGACATAAGGGCTGTTGCCTTCGGCAAGTGACACAAAGTTGGCCACGGTTACCGGTGTGGCCTTATGGTAGAGTTTCACCACGATATCGCCTTTGGTGGTTTGGATATCGGCAAAAATACCGTCGCCCAAATCGGCATATTTGCTCGATTTGCAAGCGGTAAAGGCAATGGCGATGGCAATCAGATATAAAAATCTATTCTTCATTTTGTTTCTAATCATTTAATTAATACTGTCTTTATGTTTTTTTATTTCCAATATCTCCACAGTTGACTTCAAAGGGGTAAGGGGGGCAATCTTATCGTCATCGCCATGGTACCCATACCCTAGTGACGAGGGAAACAAAAAGGTGGCCCGTTCACCTTCTTTCAATAGTTTCACCGCATTTCGCAATCCGGGAAAAAGCTGTTGCTTGTCGACCACATACGGAACCAATCCGATGTCGTCTGCACTATAAATGGTGTCGTTGGCAAGGGTCAATACGTTGTAAGATAGTAGCACGCCGTCTTCTGGCCTAGGGGTGTAGACACTGGTATCATTTTGTTTTTCGTAGTAGTACCAAAAACCCGAAGCACTTTCCCGGTATTGGTTGGCGGTGTCTTTTGCTATAATGTTTGCTATCAGGGCTTCCTCGGCGGCAAGGACCTGTTTGTTGCGTTCTACGGTCTCCTTGAGAAAACTCCCTGATTTTAGCTCTACCGGGCGTCTTGGCTCGGGCTCCTTACAGGCAAAAACCGTTGCTATCATTAAAATGGGCAGCAATTTTTTCATACGGCCAGTTGTTTTTTGTATTTCGGAAGGAGTGCCGTGAAACGGCTGACCGTTTCATCCATGGACAATTCGCTTTTTCCGCCGGCGGCATTGGTGTGCCCACCACCGCCGAAGTGCGTTCGGGCGAATTCGTTGACCGAGAAACTGCCGACCGACCGAAATGATATCTTTATAATTTCTTCCTCCCTGTTCTCAATGAAGATTACCGCAAATTTAATTCCCTCTATGGTAAGCCCATAGTTCACAAAACCCTCGGTATCACCTTTTTTGTAGTCATGGGCATCCAGTTCGTTCTGCGAAAGGGTGGTATAGGCGGTGTGGAATTCTTCAAGGATCACCATGTTTTTAAGGGCCACCCCCAATAAGTGCAGACGGCTGGCTGAATTGGTGTCAAAAACCTTTTGGTGTATCAGCATATTGTCTGCGCCCTTATCGATCAGGTCGGCCACCACACGGTGTGTACGGCTCGTGGTGCTCGAGAACTTGAACGAGCCCGTATCGGTCATAATGCCGGTGTACAGACATGTGGCTATGTCTTTTGTGATGGCAGCGGTATGGTCTATTTTTTCAATAAAGTTATAGACCATTTCGCAGGTAGAGCTCATCGACACATCTGAATAGGTTACCCTGGCATACCCCGAGGGCTCTTGGTGGTGATCGATCATTATGAAATCGGCTTTGGACACCTTTAAAGTATTTTCCATTTGCCCCGTTCTTGAAAAATGGTTGAAATCCAACGTGAAAATCAAGTCGGCCTTTTGAAGGGCTTCGACCGCCTGTGAATTTTCTTTTTCGAAGTTCAAAATGGTATCATTACCGGGCATCCACTTTAAAAAACGGGGGTAATCGTTGGGTGTTACTACCTGTACCTGTAGTCCTTTTTGCTTTAGAAAATGATAGAGCCCCAGACATGACCCAATGGCGTCACCATCAGGGTTTTTGTGGGGCACAACAACAATATTCTGGGCTTTGGAAAGTAGTGACCGTACGGTCGAGATATCCTCCACATTCATGGGCGCAAAGATACAATAATATAACATTGTCGATTGTAGGCGATGAAGTATTTTTGAAAACCGATTACCATCCACAATGAGAACTATCTTTCAAATTTCGCTTCTGTTTTTCTTGCTCTTTGGCTGTAAATCTGCCCGTGATTTGGTTGAAGCCCCAGCAACAAGCCCTTCAAAAAAACCAGCAACCTTTGTAATTGCCTTTGGCTCGTGCAACAAGCATGATGCCGAAAACCCGTACTGGGACGATATTCTCGATGCACGGCCCGACGTATGGATATGGGGTGGCGATATCATCTATGCGGATACCGATGATATGGCAAAAATGAAGGACATGTACGAAGCCCAGAGAAAGGTGGACGGCTATGCGAAGCTCGCCAAAAAGGTGGAGATCATCGGCACGTGGGACGACCATGATTATGGCCTGAACGACGGAGGGGCCGAGTTTGTAAAAAAAAGAGAGAGCCAACAGATTTTTCTTGATTTTATGGGAGTCGCCGACACGAGTACGCGGAGAAACCGAGACGGTGTATATGCCGCACACCAATATAAAGTAGGCCATAAGACGGTGAAGATCTTGGTACTCGACACCCGTTTTTTCAGGTCAGAATTGACGAAAGACCCAACGCCCGACCGAAGATATAGACCCAGTGCATATGGCGAGGGCACTGTTTTGGGCGAGGCACAGTGGCAATGGCTTGAGAGCGAACTCAGAAATTCCAATGCCGATTTCAACATACTGGTGACCAGCATCCAGTTTTTGTCAAGCGAGCATGGTTTTGAGAAATGGGCAAACTTTCCACATGAGGTCGACCGCATGAAAAAATTGATTGTAGATTCCAAGGCCCAAGGTGTTCTTTTTCTTTCAGGTGACCGCCATATCTCGGAGTTTTCAAAAATGAACCTTGGGGGATTGTCATATCCACTGATCGATTTTACCAGTAGCGGCCTTACCCATTCTTACGCCGATTTTTCAGGAGAGCCGAATTCCCTTAGGGTGGGCGAGGTGGTCTCGCAAACCGGTTTCGGGCTCGTAACCCTCGATTTGGAAAACCATAGCGCTTTCTTTCAGATAATGGGGGAAAACGGAACCGTCTTACAGGCCCTTTCGCAACAGTATTGAGCCTTGCAGGTTACTGTAAAAAGTGTACTTTTGCGCAAAAATTTTTCAGATGTCAGGAAACCGAACATTTACCATGATAAAGCCAGATGCTGTTGAGAACGGTCATATTGGCGCCATTTTAGAAAAGATCACGGCAGCAGGCTTTAAGATTGTGGCCATGAAGTACACCCAATTGAGCAAAAGGGATGCCGAGCAGTTTTATGCCATTCATAAAGAGCGGCCCTTTTTTGATGAGCTGGTAGCCTTTATGACCCGCGGGCCCATTGTGGCGGCCATTCTCGAAAAAGACAATGCCGTTGACGATTTCAGGGCATTGATCGGGGCGACCAATCCTGCTGAGGCAGCTGAGGGCACCATCAGAAAGCTGTATGCGAAAGATATTGGCGAAAATGCCATTCATGGTTCAGACAGTGATGAAAACGCCGCTATTGAAAGTGCTTTCCATTTTGCCGGAAGAGAGATTTTCTAAGGAAATAGCATTGCTGAAAGCACAAAGCCGCCCTATGGCGGCTTTTTTGTTGCCCGATTAGCGCAAGACCAGTTTTTTGATCAAATCTTTGCCCAATTCTTCGTTGAGCATGGCGATGATCTTCGATTTGCCAAGGCTCAGCTCTTGTCGTAGCACAGAGGAAGAGAGCGAAACATACAGGGTGTTGTTGACCAAATCAACCGCAGTGGTATAGTTGTTCACCCCATTCCCCATCAGATTGGTCCACGCGGTGCGTACATCGACCTTGTCGATTCCCTTCTGCAATTTGTTCTCTGAAATGAACTCTTTCAAGGCATCGCCCAAACTTAGGTGCTCGCTGTGTCTCTTTGGCATTACCTAGTTATGTTTATGGGGTCAAAACGTTTATACTTGTAAGTGACCCCGTCTTCATTGACCACTGAAAAATGGTCACTTGAAAGCTGGGTCAATTCTTCTTGCCATTCGCTCAACCCTGTATCGTAGTCGAACACAAAGCCCTTTTCAGAGACCTTCAAGGTGAAGAATTCTGCATCGTTTGTAACTTCAAAGCTTCCATCGAGTTTCGGATAGACTTTTTTTCGAAAACCTTTTCTTCCTTCCAACTCAATATAATCGATTGTGGTGCTAGATTGGTACTGTTTGGTATTTCCATCAGAAAAGACCACTTTCTCAATTTCCCAGTAGCCGTTCAACAACGGGAGGTCGCTCTCTGAAACCGCGGGGCGGCATCCCAACACACAAATAAAAACTACTACTAGCAATGATCGCATCCCACAAATGAATTCAAGGTTGGTTCAAGTTAAAGATTTTATAGTCTTGATGGATTGTTTTAACTACTTTTTCGGTACGTTCGGCATGGGTGTCGCTTATAAATAGCTGTCCGAAATTATCGTCGTTGACCAACCCAACGATATGGGCCACCCTTTTCTCGTCCAATTTGTCAAAGATATCATCAAGCAATAGAATGGGCTCGGTGCCCGCTTGCTGTTTGATAAAGTTGAATTGCGCCAATTTTAAGGCGATCAAAAAAGATTTTTGCTGTCCCTGGCTGCCAAATTTTTTAATGGGGTGACCGGCAATGGTAAAGCCTAGATCATCTTTGTGAATGCCCACTGACGTATATTGCAATGCCCTATCTTTTTCGAGTGCCCCTTCGAGCAGAGGGAGCAGGCCATTTTCGAACAATTGGCTGTCGTAGCTCAGTGAGATATCCTCATCCTTATCAGAAATATGAAGATACTGCTGCTCAAAAATAGGGATGAAACGCTCAAGAAAGACCCTTCTTTTTTCGAAGATCTCTTGTCCGAACTGTGCTAGTTGTTCGTTGTATACCGCCAAGGTCTTGGCATCGTAGGTGCGGTTCAGGGCAAAGTATTTCAACAATGAATTTCGTTGGGCCAAGGTCTTGTTGTACTTGATCAATGTCTGCAGGTAGGCTTTGTCAGACTGCGAAATGACCCCATCGATAAATTTTCTTCGGGTCTCGCTTCCTTCTATAATTAGATCACGGTCTGCGGGCGAGATGATCACCAAGGGCAAGAAACCAATGTGCTCTGAGAAGCGTTCATAGGGCTTTCCGTTTCGCTTGATAATTTTCTTGAGTCCTTTTTTAAAACTACAGACCACTTTTTCTTCGCGGCCATTCTTTTCGAAGAGGCCCTCTACCACAAAAAACTCCTGACCGTGCTTGACATTCTGTGTCGATATGGGATTAAAATAACTTTTGCCGAATGAAAGGTGATAAATAGCGTCGAGAATATTGGTCTTTCCGACGCCGTTCTCGCCCACCAGACAGTTGATGGTAGGTTTAAATTCGAAATCGGCCGAAGAAAAATTTTTGTAATTGACTAAGGATAAATGCTTTAAAAACATACAGGTACTTGTACAAACTGTGGGGGCCACTAATGACCGTGGCTATATAGGGTTTCAAAAATAACGAATATTTGCCTTTAGAGCCTGTTCAGGAGTTTGTGATTAGAATTGTTATAGAATCATTTTTGATGCGGGACGAGGCAAAATTTTCGGGCATGGCCATGGCTGCGGGCTAAAATTTCAACAAAGTGCCACGCAAAAAGGGGCATAAGAAAATAATTGACAAATTCTTAAACAGGTTCTTAAGTTTTGGATAAAAACTTTATTTTTGCGCGATCAATTAAATACAGCATGGCTACATACAAGAAGCGGGGCTTTAAACCAAAGAATAAGCAAGAAGAGGCTGAAATTCAGCATAAAGACAGTACGACGGCGGAGGTATTCAGCACCTTGGATGAGAGCGCTTCCAAAACAGAGGCTTGGGTTTCCAAAAACCAGAACTACATTCTTGGGGGCATCATCGTAATTGCCTTGGGTGTATTGGGTTACCTGGTCTACGGGCGGTATATACAACAGCCCAAAGAAGCCACTGCGGCGAATGAACTGTATTATCCACAGCAGTATTTTGACCAAGCTTTGGGCAACGAGGTGGCCAAAGATTCCCTTTTGGACTTGGCCTTGAACGGTGCCGAGGGCAAGTTTGGTTTTCTGGATATTATCGAAGAATACAAAGGTACCAAGGCGGCCAATCTGGCGCATTACTCGGCTGGTATGGCCTATCTGCAAAAACAGCAGTACCAAGAGGCCATTGACCATTTAGAGGATTTTGAATCTGACGATGACATTTTGGGAGCAATGGCCAAGGGTGCCATCGGCGATGCCTTTGCACAATTGAACCAGCCCAATGAGGCTTTGGAGTACTACGAAAAGGCCTTTGGCCACAGTACCAACGACTATACCACCCCCATGTATCTATACAAGGCCGGTGTCACGGCCTTGGATCTGGGAGAAAAAGACAAGGCACTTACTTTTTTCAAACGGATCAAGGAAGAGTTTTCAAAGTCGCAAGAAGCCAACAACATTGATGTACTAATAGGACTGGCCGAAAACTGAACAGCGCATGGCCACTGAGGGCAAGAATCTATCAGCGTACGATAAAGAGGAGCTTCCCGATGCCTCGAAGCTCCGCATCGGCCTAGTGGTATCAGAATGGAACGAAGAAATCACGGAAGGCCTTTATCGCGGCGCCAATGAAACCCTCATGGATTGCGGAGTGCTGCCAGACAATATCCTTAGATGGAACGTACCCGGCAGTTTTGAGCTCACCTACGGTTGCAAAAAGCTGTTGCAAACACAGAAAGTGGATGCGGTGATTGCCATCGGGAGCGTAATTCGTGGTGAAACCAGTCATTTTGATTTTGTGTGCCACGCCACGTCACAGGGCATCAAAGACCTCAACCTGCAATTCGACACCCCGGTCATTTTCTGCGTACTTACCGATGATACCAAGCAGCAGGCCATAGACCGTAGTGGTGGCAAGCATGGCAACAAGGGGTCAGAGGCAGCGGTGGCGGCCATTAAGATGGCAACCCTTGGTTAAGAAGGGAAACCTGAATACCCAAACAATTGGATTCAAGCATCAAAAATTAAAATCCCAAGCCCCAAATCCCAAATCCCAATTTGGAACAATAGAAACCAGAAACAGTGAAGGGCAAGTGCCAAGTTCAGGTGCAAAATCAAATCTCAGTGAACCGCTGTGGTTGCTTAGTGAACCTCCCCGCAATAAATTTTTCACAGAGCCGCACAGAGTCAAAAATGAGTTTCTCAAAGAAAATGAAACTTCAATGGTTGTTTTCAAACATGGTTTTGGATATATAAAGCCTAGAGCATGTACAAAAGAACCTGAACCTAGAAACAAGGGAAACCTTGCACCCTAAGCCCTAAACTTTGGACCCTCAACCCGCAATCAGCACTTTCTGACCTTAAACGCTGCCGTCATACGCTTTGCACCGAGTGCATACACTGGTTATCCGTTATGGGTCAAATGCCAACCAAGGACCAAATTCCAGCCAGAAACCCTAAAAACCAAAAACAATTAAAACGCTGCAACCTTCAACCCCATGCTGTTAACATTTTTTGGCATGGCTTGGTTTTTGCATCCTATGATTTTAAGTACCTTTGAAATACATGAAAAGGATGTCATGCGGAATTTCCTGAAACTTAAAAAAAACAAGGATTTTGAGTACAAGCCCCGATATTACAAGGGCGAGGGCAATCCTTTTAAGATTGAACACAAACTTGATAAATTCAGAAGTACGGCACATACGCAACGAGGGTTGAAAAACAAGGTCAACTCGGCTATTGAAGACCTCAAGGTAGAGGGCGACAAAAACCTTAAATTGCGTTTTTGGATAATTGTGGCGGTTTTGGTCTTGATTTTCCTCTTTATCATCGACTTCGATTTATCTATATTCCTAAATCCATAATGGCCGATATCATTCGACTTTTACCAGACCATGTTGCCAATCAAATCGCAGCGGGTGAAGTGGTTCAGCGACCAGCGTCTGTGGTCAAAGAGTTGATAGAGAATGCGATAGATGCCAAAGCCTCGATCATCAAGCTCATTGTAAAAGATGGGGGTAAATCACTTATTCAGGTGGTCGACGATGGTATGGGCATGAGCGCCACTGATGCGCGTCTTTCATTTGAAAGACACGCCACTTCAAAGATTACAGATGCCCAAGACCTGTTCAATTTAAATACCAAAGGCTTTCGTGGCGAGGCCCTGGCATCCATAGCCGCCATTGCCCATGTCGATATGCAGACACGAACAGAGAACCAAGAACTGGGCACACAGCTGCGTATCGAGGGCAGCAAAGTGGTTATGCAAGAACCTACCGTTGCGCCAAAGGGTACCTCAGTGGCGGTCAAGAACCTTTTTTTCAACATTCCGGCGAGGCGCAATTTTTTGAAATCGAACCAAGTCGAGCTGCGCCATATTACTGACGAGTTTCACCGGGTGGCCCTGGCGCACCCCAATATTGAGTTCCATTTTTTCAACAACGGCTCTGAATTGTTCAATTTGCCAAAGACCAATCTGCGGCAGCGGATCGTACATGTTTTTGGATCAAAAATGAACGAGCGGCTGGTACCGGTGGAAGAAGAGACCCAAGTGGCGAAGATATCCGGGTTTATATGCAAACCTGAATTTGCGAAAAAGAGTAGGGGGTCTCAGTTTTTCTTTGCCAATGACCGCTTTATAAAGAGCCCGTATTTGCACCATGCGGTTATGGCCGCATTCGAGGGTCTTATAAAACCAGACACCGTTCCGGGATATTTTCTGTATTTACAAGTGGCCGCAAATTCTATTGATATCAACATCCATCCTACCAAAACCGAGGTCAAGTTTGATGACGAAAACACGTTGTATGCTATTTTGCGTTCTGCGGTCAAACATGCCCTGGGGCAGTTCAACGTGGCACCGGCGTTGGACTTTGAACGCGACCCCAATCTTGACCCCCCCTATGCTTACCAGCGAAAGGGGGCCGTCATGCCCAAAGTGACCTTCGATGCAGATTTTAACCCGTTTGAAGAAAAGTCGGGACCCGAGGGTGTTCGCCGGGCAAGCCAAAGGACATCGGCCAAGGGGTGGGAAAACCTCTACACCGGCCTTGAGACCATTGCCTCGCATGAATTTCAAGGCAACTCAGTGGAAACGGCACCTACCGAAAAACTGTTTGATGATACCGATGAGACGGTTTTACATGATGTATCCACTTTTCAGTTGCGGCGAAAATATATTGTTACCACCATAAAATCAGGCCTCTTGGTCATTGACCAGAACCGGGCACACCAACGGGTATTGTTCGAGCAGTTTTTACGTGAAATGACTATTGACGAGGGTCTGAGCCAACAGTTGCTATTTCCGCTCGAATTGAATTTTTCAAGCGAGGAATTGAGGGTGCTGAAGGAAATAGAAGAGAACCTACGGTCGATGGGGTTTTCATTCACCTACAGGGCCAATGGCCCGCTGTCTGTTGAGGGAGTGCCGTTGTCAGCCGAACGGGGAGATATACAGCAGTTACTGGATGAGCTTATCGCCGGTTACCGTGAAGGCATTTCACATGGCGAATTGTCACCAGCAGAGATTTTGGCAAGAACTTTGAGCAAGGCATTGGCAGTTAAGAACGGGGAGGCCTTGGCAGCCGAATCGCAATTGGCGTTGGTCAATGGCCTCTTCAGTTGTAAAGAACCAATGTTGAGTCCCTTTCAGAAAATGACCTACATTACCATTTCAGAAAGCGATATTGATAAAAAATTTATGTAAATGGGCGGATTGACCGAAGGCGTTAAGCATTTATTGATCATCAACGTACTGCTCTTTTTTGGGGTATACCTCTACGGAGACCTACTATATGAGTGGTTGGCGCTGTGGTTTTTTGAACACCCCAATTTTAGGTGGTGGCAGGTTGTAAGCCATATGTTCATGCACGGAGGTGTGATGCACATCGTGTTCAACATGTACGCCCTTTGGGCCTTTGGCACCCCTTTGGAACGTATCTGGGGGCGAAACAAGTTTTTGTTCTTTTACTTTTCGGCCGGATTGGGGGCCGCATTGTTGCACACAGGTGTCAACTACTATTTTTTCTCGGAAGGCCTAAACGCGATCGTAGATGCGGGGACTTCTTCTCAGCAGGTTTTAGAGGTGATATCCAACGGGCAGTACAGCCCTGCATGGTACAATGTTGCCCCGAAGACAACTATCGATAGCTTTTTGAATGCCTTCAATACCCCGGCAGTTGGGGCTTCAGGAGCAATTTACGGTATCTTGGTGGCCTTTGCCTTTATGTATTCAGAGGCCGAACTGATGTTGATATTTTTACCAATTCCCATAAAGGCCAAATACTTTGTTCCCCTTTTGATATTGGGGGACCTGATTTTTGGCTTCACCAATGCGAATACGGGCGTGGCCCATTTTGCGCACGTGGGCGGGGCCTTGGTCGGATTTATCATTATGTGGTATTGGAAAAAGAACCGGTTTAACAAAAATCGCTGGGATCGATAATGAACACAGGAGGTATACGATATTACTATGCACGATTGAACATGGCCGAAAAGCTGATTGTTCTCAATGTACTGGTGTTCATTGTTGATGGACTTCTGAAGGGCCTGATAGGGATGTCTACTGTTAACTGGTTCCAATTGCCCAAAGAGTTTTTCGATTTTCTGCAACAGCCGTGGTCTTTGGTAACCTATTCCTTTTTTCATGCGGGCCTGGGCCATATATTTTGGAATATGCTCATGCTCTACTTTGCCGGGCGAATTTTTATGAACCTGTTCGATGCCAAGCGGTTGTTATCGGTTTACTTTTTGGGGGTAATCGTGGGCGGACTTGTCTTTTTGCTGAGTTATAATGTTTTTCCTACCCTGATAAACCAAAACACAGCCTTGATCGGTGCCTCGGCCGGGGTCACCGCAGTGCTCATCTTTATTTGTGCCTACATTCCCAACCAAGAGGTACGTATTATTTTTTTCAATGTCAAGTTGTGGCACATAGGGCTTTTCTTCGTTTTGGTCGACTTGGTACAGATAGCCTATGGTGGCAATACGGGAGGGAGATTGGCCCATTTGGGCGGTGCCTTTTTGGGGTATGTATACGCACGCCAACTACTAAAAGGCAGCGATATCGGTGTCGGGTTTGCCCGTCTTTTTGATACGATGGAAAACTTGTTCAAGCCCAAGGATAAAAAGGCTCCCTTAAAAACCGTTTACAAGAAGAATTCCACAAAGGGCAAATCGGCCAAGGTCGATTACGATAAAGAGACCAAGCAACGAAAGATCGATACCATTTTGGATAAGATAAGCAAGTCTGGCTACGAAAGTCTCTCACAGGCGGAAAAAGATTTTTTGTTCAAAGCAGGTAAAGAAGACTAGCAGGTGGGAAAGTTGTCGAGGTTTCAGAAAATCGTTTTTGTGGCTAACATGTTTTTCGCTTTTCTATTGTTTGCCTCCTACTTTGTGCAGTATGCACCCATAAGATATTTTCCGATTTTGTCTTTTCTGTCATTGATGGTTTATTACCTGATGATAATAAACTTCCTTTTCATGATATTTTGGATGTTGTCGAAAAAACGAAATTATGCCATTCCTTCCCTCTGTATTTTGCTGCTTAACTTTTTGTTCTTCGATTCATTCTTTAAAGTTCCATACAAGAAAGGACAAGATATTGGGGGGCTTACAATACTTAGCTACAACGTAAGGGCTTTTGATCTGTATGACTGGATTCCCGAAAAAGATACCGGAAATCAAATTGTTGAGTTTACCTTAGGTCTTGACCCCGATATTTTGGTTTTTCAAGAGTTTGACAACAGAAGAACAAAGGATTTTGAAAGTTACCCCTACAAATTTGTCAACTATATATTTCATAATGGGAAAAAGTATGTTGTACAAGCCATATTTTCTAAATATCCGATTATAGACAAAGGGGCATTGGATTTCCCCAATACCACTAACAATAGTATTTATGTTGATTTGTTGTACAATCATGACACCATCAGGGTTTACAACGGGCATTTACAATCGTTGCGATTGTATCCATCTGCCATTTCTAAAGAAAATTCTGGACGACTCTTTAAACGGTTGACCAATACATTTGTCAAACAAGAAGAGCAAGTTGAAATATTGAAGAAACATTTGTCACAGGTAAATTATCCGACGATAATTTGTGGAGATTTGAATAACACACCTTTCTCCAGAATCTACAAGCTGCTAAAAGGAGATATGTTGGACACCTTTAATGAAGCAGGCAGAGGATTTGGAAGAACGTATAGTTTAATGGACATGCCCTTTAGAATCGACTATATCTTTGCCGACCGATCATTTGAGGTGCTCGACCACCAAAACTTTGATGTAGAACTTTCAGACCATTACCCGATCATGGCGACGCTAAAGTTCAAGTCGCAAGAATAGACAGTCTACCAAATCGGCCAAAATGTGCAGCATCAAGGCCAAGCCAAAAATGCGGGTTTTTCTAAAGGCAAGAAGAATGGCATATAGACCAATGGCCCAATAACTGTGCAGAAAATGGAAACCGATACTGCATCGATCGGGGTCAAAGATGGGGTTTGCCCATAAATGATCTACATCGATCAAGATGCCTGAAAGAAGTATGGCAATTGCAAAAAAACGTCTTCTCGGAAACCCAAAATAGCCTATGGCCAAGGGCACCAAAAAATGGATGCCGTAATGTGCAATAAGCCTAAGCACGTAAGAAATCTAGGTTTTGCCGTTTCAGATAGTCCAGGGCATTCGTGCCTTCGTTGAAGAGTAGATCCAAAATACTGCAATTGGGCACAAAACCGTGCCTATCTGAAAAAACTTGGGTGTATGGCTCTTGCTGCGGATCAAGGGCCGTTTTCGCATTGACCAAAAAGCGGGCATCGACCATTTGGGTCGGCTTGGTTTCATACTTCATGGTCTTTTCCAAAGGAAAATCCATGCCCAATAGCGAGCAGATAATTTCTATGGCCTTAAAATTAAAAGCGAGCAAGAATTCAAATTCTGTTTCGAACAACGTGGCCAAATGGTCTTCATAAAATTCGAAAAAGGGCGAGGACCTATAAGCCGTCTGCAATGTCTTGAAATGCTGCCGCTGCCATCCGTAGGTATTGTCGATTAGAACCTCTGAATATTTTTGTCTGCCTTGTTCGCCGCCTACGTGCTTTATGGGAATGTTCAACATTTGCCGCCCTTGATCGGTGCAGACATAGCACCGATTTCGATAGGTCTGTTTTTGATAATTGTCGTTGGCTTCCCATATAATGGCTCTCTGGGCCATTACAGAAAATGTTTCTATACTCGGAAAATAGGTAGGATGCAACAAAACTTTCAAAACCCTACGATTTTGAGTTCGACTTTTTTCGCTTCCTAAAGAAATCAAAAATGAACCAACCCGCCAGCAGCATCAAAAAGTACTTGAGGTAAGAAACCGGTTCACCGCTACCACCGACAGTGGTAAAAAAGCGGTCCCACCGTGGGCGCCATTTGGCAATTCCCTTGTCAAAATTGTCGAAACTCATCCATATGAAAACAGGTTTGCCCACAATATGGTTTTCGGGTACATAGCCCCATGCGCGGCTGTCTTCAGAATGATCGCGGTTGTCTCCCATCATCCAGTAATAATCTTGTTTAAAGGTATATGAATGGGCTTCCTTGCCATTGATGAAAACTTGGTCGCCTTTGACCACCACATCGTTGTGCTCGTAATCCCTTATCACCTTTTTGTAAAGCGGGATGGTTTTCTTGTTTATTTCCACGGTGGCTCCCTTTTCAGGAATGTAGATAGGGCCAAAGTTATCAGTGTTCCATTGGTAGAACGGACTCTGGGGAAACGTCTTATACCCGGCCTTGCCCGCAGGTTCGACTTCCATGACCACTGAATCGATACTGGCATGCTGTTCCAATTTGCGCACCATTTCATCGGTCATATTGGCAATCCGTTGTTTGGGGGTTTCCTCTTTTAACGATAACCGCAATTGTCGGATCAATTCTATGGGAAGACCTTCTTCGTCAGTAATGATTTTGGGCTTGCCGCTTTCATCTGCCACAATTTGATAACCATATTGCCTTAAGATATTGATTTGGTTCTTGGTAAGACCAGCCGGCACATAAAACCTGAAGAAATCATCGGCTCCTACCTCATTGAGCAACTTGCTCGATACCCCTTTTTGCGAATATACGATACGGTTGAACATGAGTTTTGCCCTATCGGGAAGTTGCAAGGGTTCACCGTTGATATGCACCCTGCCGTTGATGATTTCCAATGAGTCGCCCGGCACCGCGGTACAGCGTTTTACGTAATTTGATTTTTTGTCGATGGGTTTTTTTACTGCCTTCTCGGCCTTAAAAAACACCCGTACGGTATCGGCAGGCCAGCTTATTACGACCAGATCAGTTCTTTTGACCTTTTGAAATCCCGGAAGCCTCATATAAGGCAATTGTGGTTTGTTCAAGTACGAACGTATTCCCAGCCCAGGTATGGTATCGTGAACCATGGGCACTGCAATGGTGGTCATGGGCACACGGGCGCCGTAGTGCATTTTGCTGACGAACAAAAAGTCGCCGACCCGAAGGGTTCGCTCAAGAGATCCGGTAGGGATCACATAGGGTTGAATGAAATAGGTGTGTACAAATGTGGCGGCCACAATGGCAAAAACGATGGAGCTTACCCATTCGCCCAAAGCTGATCGGGGCTTCAGGCTTCGGTCTTGCACGTATTGCACGTCTTCCACATAATTCAGGTAATAGATATAAAAGCCCAGGGTAAGAATAACCAGCCAAGTATCCCAGATTTTGTTTTTGCCAAAACTGCGTATGGTCTCGACCCATACCACGGGAAACATCAAAAGGTTGATAATGGGTATGAACAACAAGACTACCCACCACTTGGGCCTTTTGATAATCTTCATCAATACGATGCCGTTGTATATGGGTACTGCAGCTTCCCATGCTTTACGGCCCGCTTTTATATACAGTTTCCAAGTTCCCAAGAAATGAATGACCTGTACTATAAGGATGAAAATGATCCACTGTGTTGTGTTCATACAAATATTTATTTCTTAGACCTATTCAATTAAACTATGTTACGACCTTTTCAAAGGTTTAACACATCTCTCATTGTAAAGACCCCCGTTTTGCCCACTAGCCATTCGGCTGCTATCAATGCACCTAGGGCAAAGCCCTTTCGGTTATGGGCGGTATGTTTGATCTCTATACTGTCGACTTCGCTCTTGTAAGTAACCACGTGTGTGCCGGGCACTTCGTTTTCACGTTTTACTTTGATGGCAATTTCGGTTTCCTTGGCTTTTCCCAAGGTCCAATTGTTATAATCTGAGTTTTCGATAATACCCTCGGCCAAGGTGATGGCGGTTCCGCTGGGGGCGTCCAATTTGTGCACATGGTGCACTTCTTCCATAGATACCCTGTAGTTTTCAAGAGGAGCCATCATTTTTGCCAGTTTTTCGTTCAACTCAAAAAACAGGTTGACCCCCAGACTAAAATTGCTGGCGTATATGAGCGCCCCATTTTTCTGTTTGCAGTGGGCAACGGCCTCGTCATATTGGTCAAGCCACCCGGTAGTGCCAGACACCACTGGAACCCCATGGTCGATACAACTCTTGATATTGTCAAAAGCAGCATCTGGCGTACTGAAGTCGATGGCGCAATCAATTGATTGAAAGTCGAGTTGTTGGGTATCGACATCTACTTTGGCGACAATTTGGTGGTTTCGCTCCACTGCGAGTTGCTCTATCAGCCTTCCCATTTTGCCGTATCCGAACAGACCTATTTTCACACTCAAAATTTTAGGGTCATTGTGAGTCCATAATTCGGATTGGAACTCACGGGGTTCATATCAAGGTAGGGCCGTATGTCAAAGCTGAGGTTTTCGTCGACATTGTATTGTTTCAAATGTGCATCTACGTTCGCGTCAATGATATTGAGGGCGTACAGGGCAATGGTAATCAACAAAGCCAGGTCACGGTCGCGTTGAAAGCGCTCTTGGGCATCTTCAAGGGCTGAATCTGAAACGTCTGGCTCGGTTTTTCCCTCATCGGGTGCCCCCAAGTCAAAAAATTCATCATCCGTAAAACCAGCTTTTCTTCGTTTAAAGGCATCGCGGTATCGATTGTACTCAGCGTTATTGAATGAATACACATAAATGCCGGTACCGATGGCCCCCCATACAATCGGAGCTTTCCAATACCGTTTGTTGTAGATTTGACCCAGACCGGGCAGTACGGCCGAATAGAAAGCGGCCTTGCTCGGGGCCAATGGGTTGATGGCCTGACTTTCAAACGATGCTGCCTCAACCACAACGCCTTTTTTCTTGAACTCGGCAGACAGGGAATCCTTTACTTTTTCATCACCTTTTTTGTCGTCTTCCTGACAAAAAACGAAGTTTCCGAAAAACAGGAACAAGCATACAATGCCTAATCTCTTATTCACCTGCCAAGATTTTTTTTAAACGCCTGAATTCTTCCTTTGAATGAAAGGGAATGATGATCTTGCCTTTTCCTTTTGGGGTGGCGGTGATGTCCACTTTGGCTTCGAGATGTTCACTGATCTCGCCGAGGCTATCGGCCACATAATCGGGAAGTTTTTTCGAAGCCTTCCCGCTTTTTGCCGCCTTTTTGCCATCTGTTGCCTGTTGGTACGATTTGACCAGTTTTTCCGTTTCACGCACTGAAAGCCCCTCGGCTACCACCTGTTCGTAAATGCGTATCTGGTCTTTTGGCTTTTCTATGTTGATCAAGGCCCTGCCATGACCCATACTGATGAAACCATCGCGCATACCGGTTTGTATGATGGGGTCCAATTTCAAAAGCCTGAGGTAATTGGAGATGGTCGAACGCTTTTTGCCCACCCGTTCGCTCAACTGCTCTTGGGTTACCTGCACCTCTTCGATCAACCGTTGGTACGAAAGGGCGATCTCGATTGGGTCAAGGTCTTGCCGCTGAATGTTCTCGACCAAGGCCATTTCAAGCGACTCTTGATCGTTTGCTATTCGAATATAGGCGGGAATTGTCTTTAGACCGACCAATTTCGACGCACGGTAACGGCGTTCGCCCGACACCAATTGGTACTTGTTAAAATCGAGTTTTCGAACAGTAATGGGCTGTATGATGCCCAGTTCTTTGATACTACTGGCCAGTTCTTTCAGGGCCTCGTCGTTGAAGTTTGACCTCGGCTGGAACGGATTGACCTCAATGGCATCGATGTCGAGCTCGACAACACTACCTATGACCTTATCCGCATTCTTATCGTTGGCCGATCTAATATCGTTGTCAGGGTCGCTTAAAAGGGCAGACAGACCCCTGCCCAGCGCCTGTTTTTTGGTTGCTTTCGCCATCTAGACTTTTTCCTTGTTTTTTTTCAACAGTTCATTGGCAAGGTTCAGATAATTGGCAGCGCCCTTGCTGCTTGCATCATACTTGATAATACTCTCGCCATAACTCGGCGCTTCGCTCAACCGTACATTTCTTTGGATGATGGTGTTGAAGACCATGTCGCCAAAATGCTTGCGAACCTCTTCGACCACTTGGTTCGATAAACGGAGCCTAGAGTCGTACATGGTCAGCAGCATACCCTCGATATCGAGGTCCATATTGTGGATTTTCTGTACACTTTTCACGGTGTTCAGCAGCTTGCCGAGTCCCTCGAGTGCGAAGTATTCACATTGGATAGGTATCATCACCGAATCGGCCGCCGTGAGCGCATTCAATGTTAAAAGGCCCAATGAGGGGGCACAGTCTATAAGAATATAGTCATAGACCTGTTTCAGCCCTTTGATGGCCTCTTTCATCATGTACTCTCGATTGTCTTTATCGACCAGTTCGATTTCGATGGCCACCAGATCAATATGGGCGGGAATAAGGTCAACATTTGGTGAATCGGTCTGAATGATCACCTCACCGGCCTGCTGTGTATGTTCCAGTAATTGATAAGTGCCTTTTTCGATGCTTTCGACATCTATGCCCAGACCAGAAGTTGCATTCGCCTGGGGGTCGGCATCTATCAACAACACTTTTTTCTCCAAAACACCTAGTGAGGCTGCTAGGTTTACGGTGGTAGTGGTTTTGCCCACACCACCCTTCTGGTTTGCAATAGCAATTATCTTGCCCATTTCATCAGTAAGTTAGAGGCTAAAAATACGATTATTTGCGCTTGCAAAAAATGTATTTTGTTAACACAAAGTGAATAAGTGCCACTTTGTACGTTAAAGTAAGTTAAGGATTGTTTTATTGGATGATTTCAATCGCTTTTGGATGAAGTAATTGCTAAAAGTTAAACTAATTTTTCTACGATTGGCCAAACACAGTTATTGGTGCTATCGTTAGCTTTTTACTGCTATTTTAGAAAGCGGAAAACAATCAATTCCCAACAATCGATAACCGCCATTTTCCATTTTGCGGCTGGTAGTTGTAACTGGAAAGCATAAAAATACCCCCGGCCAATGTGCCAACTCCTGCAATGGTTGCTATTTCGGCATTACTGTTATTGTCATCAGTAAATATGTCTTCAAATGCCATGGCCCAAGTTCCCAACAAAGAAGTGGCCGTGCCTAAGACTACGAGCACCACTCCACCGAACAGCCTACCATTTCTTTTACGGATTTTTGCAATTTCACCAAGTTGAACAATACTGCCGCCCTCAAATATAATGCTTTGTCCATCGTTCACGGCAAATATGCCTTTATGACGATTGCCATTATAGGTTCTGATAATCAAAAAATCACCTTCCTTGAAGACTTTGGTCCGCTTCACTTTTCCCATTCTGATCTTTTCAAGCTTGAGTTGGCGTTCTTGTGCCTCAGTTGTTACTGTAAAAGCCAAAAAAGGAAGAACAAAAAGCAAAAGGGCCTTCGATTTTACAAACATTTTATGAAGGTAAGAAGAATATGTTAATCTTCACTATTTAGCCGTCCTACCTCCAATTTTTCGGCCAATCTTTTGGGCACTATCGGTTCGATCAGGGTCTTTTCATTTCTAGGTTCCGCAAAAGGCTGTTTGGCCAGTTCTTTCTTCATTTTGTCATCGGCATTCGGGTATTTGTTGGTACCCACCAAAACCAATTTGCCCTCATCGAACAGTCGCTGTTCCTTGGCTGCACTTTCCTTAATTTTTCGCTGGATGGTGCCTTCTTTCAATTGATTTAGAAAACCACCGGCTTTCTCGAGCTGTTTGAACAGTTCAAGGCCTTTTTCGGCTAGCTGGTTCGTTAGGGTCTCTATGTAATAGGAACCTTCGGTTGCCGAGGCGGCCCCATCAAAATAGCTCTCGTTCTTCAATATCAAGAGTTGGTTGCGTGCAATACGATCGGCAAAGTCGTTCTTATCATGATACAGGGCATCATAGGCTAGGTTGCAAACGGTATTTGCGCCACCCAGTATGGCCGACATGCACTCGGTGGTGGTTCGAAGCATGTTCACATTGTAATCGTACAGGGTTTTATTGCGTCTGCTGGGCACCCCCAGAATATGGCAATCGTCTTTTAGCCCGAATTCCTTGGCAAGGGTCCCCCAAAGCAGTCGCAATGCGCGAAGCTTGGCAATCTCGAAGAAATAGTTGCTTCCCACGGCCACTTTGAATGTGACGGGTAACGAATCTTCCCTTTCGGATAAATTTGCCCATCGGTTCAAGTATTCATTGGCATGGGCGAGGGCATACGCCAATTGTTGTACCATATTGGCTCCGGCATTTTGGTAGATCGCAGTGTCTACCGCCAATACAGAACCTACGCCAACATTGTTTGCCTGGCCGAGTATTTGGACCAATAATTCAAGGTCGTCCAGTGTTTGGCCGGACCAATTGCCCGTTTTGGCCAAATCTCCAATCGGGTCAAGCATAAGGTGCAGTTGTGTTTTACCATCAAAAAATTTCATCAATCGTGAAATGGCATCCCCGTCAAAAAAAGTAAACTCAAAGTAGAGGGCAATATCTTTTAGATCAACTCCCGCTAAAACATCTTGCCGTAATACCGAAGGATTTTTTACCCGGAACCAAAGACTTTCCGCACCTTTGTCTAAGGCATTCAAAACCTGCTGTTTGGTCTGTGGGGCATCCCCGATTTCCACCATCTCGGCAATTTTGAAAGTCTTGGGCACCGATAGTGGGTAGGGCTTCTTGTTTTCAAGGTCTTCAGAGTGGTAAAAGGGTTTTACCGCGATGCCTTCCAAAGATTCCCAAACCAAGCTTTCGTTATAGTCGGCACCTTTTAGATCGACCTGTATCTTTTGCTTCCATTGTTTGGCCGAAACCGGTTCGAATTCATCGAACATAGAATTTTCTTTCATGGCACTTTCAATCTTTAGTTTTACCCTTGCTGTTCTTCAGGCTATCCTCGTATTCGATCAAAAAGATTTCCTCACCTTCTTTTTGCATATAGTATTTCTCGCGGGCATATTTTTCGAGTTCGTCATCGCTCGACAATTTCTTCAATACCTCTCTATCTTTGGCAATCTCTGCTTCCAAAAATTCTTTCTGTCGCTCAAGTTTTTTTATTTCTTGGTTGAGCTCGTGGTGGATCAACAGTGAATTGGTGTCAAAAAAGGCCATCCACACCACAAAAATGGTCAACACCAAAATGTAGGTGTTCGTAAAGAACTTGAACCATTTTTTTCCCTTTAATTTTTTCCAGCCCATGATCATGCCAATTTGTTGTTGATTATGGTGCGAACCATGTCGACGGCCACTGTATTGTAATGGTTGTTGGGTATGATGATGTCGGCAAACTCTTTTGAGGGCTCAATAAACTGATTGTGCATGGGCTTAACAGCAGTTTGGTAACGGTGCAGCACCTTTTCCAGATCGTGCCCCCTTTCTTTAATATCCCGTTGAAGCCTTCGGATCAATCGTTCGTCAGAATCGGCGTGCACGTAGATCTTTATGTCGAACAGTTCGCGTAGTGCAGGGTTGCTCAACACCAAAATACCTTCAACGATCACCACTTCGCGGGGTTCGGCAGTAACGGTTTCGGGCATTCGCGTCTCTTCTACAAACGAATAGACAGGAATTTCAATGGGTTCTCCCTTTTTCAGTGACTTTACATGGTCGATCAGTAAATCAAAATCAATGGAATTCGGATGGTCAAAATTCACCTGCCCGCGCTCTTCTTTGGTCAAGTGCGAAAGGTCTTTGTAGTAGGAGTCTTGAGAGATGACCACCACTTGGTTTTTGGGCAATTCATCGACAATCTGTTTGACAACGGTCGTCTTTCCGCATCCTGTTCCACCGGCGATACCAATAACGAGCATAGTTGAAAAATTTAATCCAAAAGTAACAAAATGCGGGCAGCTGCACTTTATGCGTACTTTGAATCTATGTGCATAGATACCACAAAAACAATTTTCAAAACATGACAGAATTCATATAATCATAGATCGTGACCTATTAGTTTTACGGCTCGTTTTATGATTGTATATTTAAGCAACCTAATTAGCGCCTATTTAAATGGGAAAACCTCATAAACTAAAAGTCAACGACCAGTACGAATTTCAACTTTCCGATAGTGACCTCTCCGCTTTGGATGTCGTAAAGACAAAAGACAAATCGTACCATTTGTTGCAAAACAGCAAGTCGTACCACCTGGTTTTAGAATCTAGGGACTATATCAACAAAACCTACAGGTTTAGGGTAAACGGCAGTGTATACACGGTCGATATTGAAAATCCGTTGGATGGCCTCATCAAAGACATGGGCTTTGCCTTGGGGTCGGGTGCCAAAGTAGATAAGATCGAGGCGCCTATGCCCGGACTGATTTTAGAAGTATCCGTTAAGAACGGACAAGAGGTCAAAGAGGGCGACAACCTATTGATTTTGGAGGCCATGAAGATGGAAAATGTAATCACCTCACCGCGTGACGGCACCATCAAAAAAATAATGGTCAAGCAAGGGCAAGCCGTTGAAAAGAAAACAGTTTTGATCACTTTTGAAGATTGATGTTATATGGACAAAATTTTGATTGCCAATCGGGGCGAGATTGCCATCAGGGTCATGAAAACGGCCAAAAAGATGGGCATAAAAACCGTTGCCGTCTTTTCGGAAGCCGACCGTAACGCTCCACACGTTCGTTTTGCCGATGAAGCGGTCTGTATCGGTCCGCCACCCTCTAACCAGTCCTATTTGTTGGGAGACAAAATAATCGAGATAGCCAAAGAGTTGGATGTCGACGGTATTCACCCCGGGTACGGATTTTTGAGCGAGAACGCCGATTTTGCCGAGGCGGTTGAAAATAACGGTATCACCTTTATCGGGCCCAAATCGCATGCCATCCGCGTGATGGGAAGCAAGTTGGCCGCCAAGGAAGCCGTTAAAAAATATGACATTCCCATGGTACCCGGTATCGACGAGGCCATTACCGATGTCGACAAGGCCCATGAAATAGCAAAAGAAATCGGTTTTCCGGTACTGATCAAGGCTTCGGCCGGTGGCGGTGGCAAGGGCATGCGCATCGTTGACCGCGAAGAGAACCTTGAGTCGCAGATGACACGGGCCATCAGCGAGGCAACTTCGGCCTTTGGCGATGGTTCGGTCTTTATTGAAAAATATGTGACCTCACCGCGCCACATTGAAATTCAGGTGATGGCCGATACCCACGGTAACATCCTTCATTTTTTTGAGCGGGAATGCAGCATTCAGCGTCGGCACCAGAAGGTGGTCGAAGAGGCGCCCTCATCGATATTGACCCCCGAATTAAGAAAAAAAATGGGCATTGCTGCGACCAAAGTGGCCAAAGCCTGTGATTACGTGGGGGCGGGCACGGTAGAATTTCTGATGGATGCCGACCTCAATTTCTATTTCTTGGAGATGAACACCCGCCTACAGGTCGAACACCCCGTATCTGAATTGATTTCTGGGGTCGATCTAGTCGAACTACAGATCAAGGTCGCGCGAGGCGAAAAGCTCGATATCAAACAGGAAGACCTTAAAATCAATGGCCATGCAATGGAACTTCGAGTGTATGCCGAAGATCCCTTGAATGATTTCTTGCCCAGTGTCGGCAAATTGCAACGGTACCGAATTCCAGTAGGTGAGGGGATAAGGGTCGATAACGGTTTTGAAGAGGGCATGGACATCCCCATCTATTACGACCCCATGTTGGCCAAATTGATCACCTACGGAAAAACAAGGGAAGAGTCAATAGCGCTTATGGTCCAGGCCATTGAGGCCTATGAGGTCGAAGGGGTACAGACCACGCTTCCGTTCGGGGCTTTTGTCATGCAGCACGAAGCTTTTAGGTCAGGCAAGTTTGACACCCATTTTGTAAAGAATTATTATTCACCCGAGGCCATCCAAAAAAATAAAGAAGAAGAGGCAAAAATTGCAGCAATGATGGCCCTCAAGACCTATTTCGAAGATAAAATACAACTAAGAGTTCCAACAAACTGATGTCGATGGATTCCAAAATCAAGAAATTACAAGATAGAATTGCCCAAGCCCATTTGGGCGGTGGCGAAAAGCGTATCGAAAAACAGCATGCAAAAAATAAATTGACCGCCCGCGAGCGAATTGAGTACCTGCTCGATGAAGGCTCGTTTGAAGAAATGGGCATTTTGGTCACCCACCGCACGACAGATTTCGGAATGGACAAGGAAATCTATTTTGGTGATGGGGTGGTCACGGGTTACGGAACCATCAACGGGCGATTGGTCTATGTGTATGCACAAGACTTTACGGTTTTTGGCGGGGCTTTGTCAGAGACCCATGCCGAAAAAATCTGTAAGGTGATGGACCTTGCCATGAAGGTGGGCGCGCCCGTCATTGGTTTGAACGATTCGGGCGGCGCACGAATTCAAGAGGGAGTGAAATCGCTGGGCGGCTATGCCGATATTTTTTATAGAAACGTACAGGCTTCGGGGGT
>CEVF01151471.1_pt1 | contig 94901 bp, 77 predicted proteins | sample 356441 | NCBI WGS metagenome assembly CEVF01 (sample SAMEA2622765, study PRJEB7988) | marine metagenome | biome: marine biome (ENVO:00000447); feature: surface water layer (ENVO:00002042); material: "saline water (ENVO:00002010), including plankton (ENVO:xxxxxxxx)" | depth 5 m | reverse complement strand
AGGGATTAGGGATTAGGGATTAGGGATTAGGGATTAGGGATTAGGGAAGACTACATTGATTGGTTGGACAGGATCACAGGCACAAGCCGCCAGATGAATCCGCAGGATGAATCTGACGGGTCACAGAATTGTTAAACATATCTCTCATCGGCCAACCGCTTGCGGTATACTGTGACGTTCCGACAAAATGCGGTTCCGATAGTCACTTCCGGGGGGGCGTGATGCGTTGCGGATGTAGCGGCCGCTGGGTGACTTGATCATTCAGAGGAAAGTCCGAACACGGCAGGACACGACGGTGGGTAACGCCCACCAACTTGCCTCGGCAAGTTAGGACCAGTGCCACAGAAAACAAACCGCCGATGGCTGACTTGTCAGTACAGGTAAGGTTGAAAAGGTGCGGTAAGAGCGCACCGCATGGCTGGTGACAGTCATGGCAAGGTAAACTCCGTCGCGTGCAAGACCAAGCAGTCTGCGATGCCTTGTGCATCACAGTTGTCCGACTGAGCAGACGGGTAGGTCGCTTGAGCCTGTGAGTAATTGCAGGCCTGGAGAAATGGTCGCATATGTGATTCGTCACATAAACAGAATTCGGCTTACCGTCCGCAACGCAACACGCCCCCCCCGGAAGTAGCCCTTGGAATCAAGGACTTCCATGGCTCAACCACTGAGTCACAGAGGTACAGAGTCCAAGGTAGAATGAAAAATCAATTTCGTACTCAAGCCCAATGCTCAGATTCCAGGGCAAACGCATGTATGTATTTTTTTGCCTTAGCGAGCCGGCTCGTGTCGAGCCGGGATTGAGCGAAGCTCAAATTCAGCACACAAACAACATGTTTGATACCGAAATTTTCTTCAGCTAAGGATTTCGTCGCGACACCCGATGGCTTGCAAAGGCACAAATGTCTACATGCGTTCACCCTGGCTCAGGTTCTGCGAAGCATCGGATATCTGCGTGCATCTATTATCGTGCGTATCCCAGTCTTCGCCGAAACTCAGACTTGGGCTTATTGAAAAATCTCTGCCTTGAACTCTGTGCCTCTGTAACTCTGTGGTGAATGCCAACGACATACCTGTACACACACCGACCAATCTACCCTACACCCCTGCCCACTTTCCGTGTACAATTACAAGTATCTATGGTGAACCCCGCGATTGAACTGATACTCTGGACCAATGCCCAGCGTGCTCCACTGGCTGAACAAATCATCAACCAGTTGGCTGGACGTGTCACGTTTTTAGCCATTGGTGGTGAACGTCAACCAGCTGTGACGGACCTTGCGCGGAATCATGATCTGCCTTTTGATGATGACCTGCGGAAGCTGATGATTGAACACCCGCCTGCAGGTTTACTGCTACTGGCCACGGATGAAGTCGGCATCAAGGATCTGGAGTCGGCAGCACAATCGCAGATGATGATTCACACCATCGCCCCGGTGACCAGTTCAATCCCGCATGTGAGTCCGACGACGGTGCATTGTGGATTGCTCCCCCGCTTTAACCAATGTGCAGGTTGGGCGCAGGCCGCAGACCCGCTCTCGTCACTTGGTAAACTCGATCAAATTCATTTCACCAATATCGGTCCGCAAACAGACGCGACACTCTTTGCCCAACTTGTCGATAGTTGGGAGCATCTACTGAGCATGTCCGAAATGCCCACCGATGTCGATGCCGTCCTAAGCAGTCCGCAGGCGATTCCCGAGAGTCTGGAAAAAATCACCGGGCACCTGTGCATCCAAGCCCGACTGGCCAATGGCGGATGTATCCAGATGACGCTCAGCGACCGGGCAGCCATGTCACGCAGACAGATGATGCTCTTTGGTGATGAAGGACAAATCATCGTCACCGACACCAGCTACGAACTCTACCAGCCCGATGGCACGATCATCGACAACTGGGACGGTGGCACGGATATCCCAAGCTATGCCCAACTCATCAGTGACAGTTGGTACAACGCTTTGACCAACCCCTACGCTCAAGCCGTTGACGAAGCCCTTGTCATCAAGCGTCGCAAAGCAGCCTTGGGTTGTGCGCATGCGTGTCTGATCAGTGCCCGAACCGGTGAGTCAGAAACACCCGGACGCGTGTTGGAATTACAGGTCTGATCCAAACCACTTGCGGTTTAGCGTTGCATATACCGCCCCTGATTTGAACCGATACCTGCCAAATCCAACATCAACAATCCACAAACAATGGCAAGATCAACGCTTCGAAAAACACTTCACCTTGACAATCGCTGAATCTTCGAGATAATGCCATCTGCCTGATATCAAGGCCGACCGTGACAATATGGGTATTGATTGTTCTAACCAATGATTGATACGGACATAACGGCACGGACAAAGACACATTGCTTCCTTTGCCGGCTAGCTTTGTGTTTCAGCCAAGAACAGGTGCCGGCTCCCTTCAAATCGATCAGTCAAATGATCGGCTTCGCTGGGTGGCGGAGTAAGCATTGGCCCGTGGTGTAATGGCAACACTCCAGTTTTTGGTACTGGCATTCCTGGTTCGAGTCCAGGCGGGCTAGCTTTTTTTATCCGACTAACGCGTCACCCAGGAACCGATTGATCATGAACGATCAAGCGAACAGTCAACCCCCGGAAGCTACCCCCGTCGATGCCATCATCATGGCAGCAGGCAAAGGCACCCGCATGAACAGCGAGTTGCCCAAGGTCTTGCTGGATGTGCATCGCAAGCCGATGGTCCAATGGGTTGTGGATGCCTGTCTTGAAGCTGGTTGTGAACGTGTGATCGTGGTCATCGGCTTTAAAGGTGATCAGGTCAAAACGGCATTGGCAGGATATGACCAATGTCACTTTGTCGAACAAACCGAACAACTGGGTACCGGCCATGCCGTGATAATGGCCAAGGAACTGTTTGACCCGCAATCACCGCGCGATGTCTTCGTGCTCGGTGGTGACGGGCCGCTGATTCGTTCCAAGACTTTGGATCAACTTTTATCTGTTCACCGCGAAGGTTCTTTCCCCGCCACCCTCGCCACCGCAGTGATTGATGATCCCTCTGGCTATGGTCGCGTCATTCGTGACAGTGACAATACGTTTAAAGCAATCGTCGAACAGAAGGACGCGACAGACGAGCAACTTGCAGTACACGAGGTGAATCCGAGTTACTACTGCTTTGCCAGTGACGCCCTGTTTGCGAAGCTCACCCAGATCAAGCCCAACAATCGTCAGGGGGAATATTACCTGACGGATGTGCCGGGCATGTTAAAGTCCGAAGGTCAAGCCGTCGGCGTTGTCGACGCTGTTCCCAAGGACGATGTACTGAGTATTAACACGCGCCAGCAGCTTGCGGAAGTGGACCGCATTTTGTCAGCGCGTATGGCCCAAAAGTGATTGGGGAATAAATCATGAGCCGTGCCGATCGTGATGATCTGAAAATTTTCTGCGGGCGTGCCTCGCGTGACCTGGCAGAGCGCATCTGCCGTTACCTGGACTTACCTCTGGGCCAAGGTCATACGGACATGTTCCCGGATGGCGAATTGATCGTAAAGATCGAGGAAGACGTCCGTGGTCGTGACTGTTTTGTCGTGCAGTCCAGTTACCATCCGGTCAATGCTCAGCTCATGGAATTGCTGATTTACATTGACTGTCTGCGTCGCGCCTCCGCCAAGCGAATCACCGCGGTGATTCCTTACATGGGCTACGCCCGTCAGGATCGTAAAGACGAAGGTCGCGTTCCGATTACCGCCAAGTTGGTCGCCAATCTGATCACCCATGCTGGTGCTGATCGCGTGGTTGCGATGGACTTGCATGCTGCACAAATCCAGGGCTTTTTCGACATTCCCGTGGATCACCTTAACGCCTCGCCGGTTATCGTCCGTTACCTGATGGGTATGCGTGAAGAGCTTGGCGACATCGTGCTGGTGAGTCCCGATGTGGGTAACGTCAAGACCGCCAAGGCCTACGCCAACTGGCTGGGGGGCGATCTTGCCATCGTCGACAAACGTCGCAAGTCCGGCACGGAAGTCGAGTCTGCCAACCTCATCGGTGAAGTCAAAGGCAAAACCGTCATCATGGCTGACGACATGATCTCGACCGCTGGCACCATGTGCGAAGCCGCCAAGCTGGTCATGGAACGTGGCGCCAAGCAAGTCATCGCCTGCTGCACGCATGCGGTGCTTGTGGGTCTGGCGATGGAACGTCTTGCCGAATCACCCATCAGCAAGATCATCATCACCGACACCATCCCAGGTGGCACACGATGCAAGCCCATCGAAGACAAAATCGTTCAACTGAGTGTCGATGAACTCCTCGGCGAAGCCATTCACCGTATCCATCACAACTCATCGGTGTCGAGTCTGTTTAGAACATTCTCAACCGCACCCCGCTAACCCCCCCCGGAAGCACGGAAGTTTCCGAACACCTGCTATGGGAGTTTGGGCTATTGGGAATGTTGGTTACGGACGCCTTGAAAAAACAATCATCGGGATGATGTCAATCGCCGGTGTATGAAGATAAAAAGTACGTCAGAACACTGACACAAACAGTAAAAAAAAGACAGAGCAAAATAAACGGAGAACACTATGAGCACTGCAACCATTCCTGTAATCGAAGCCACCGTCCGCGAGCGTACCGGCACGCGTTATACCGCCCGTCTGCGTAAAGAGGGTCGTCTGCCCGTCGTCGTCTACGGTCACGGTCTGGACCCCCTTCATCTGTCCGTGGACAATGACGAAATCAACGAACTGCTGCATCAGCATGCCCACCTGTTGAACGTCAAAGTCGATGGCAAAGAAGAAACCGTCGTCCTCAAGGATGCCCAGTGGGATCACATGAGCAGCCACATCATTCACCTGGACCTTGCTCGCGTGAATCTGTCCGAAGAAGTCACCGTCGAAGTTGACCTGGTCTTCACCGGCGATGCGATAGGCCTCAAGACCGCTGGCGCCATCATTGAGCATCCCCTTTCGACGCTCGAAATTACCTGTAAGGCCAGCGACATTCCTGAAATGATCAAGGTCGACGTCTCAGCTCTGGAAGCTGGCGAATCCTTGTCCGTCGCTGACTTGAAGCTGCCTGCAGGCATCGTTGCTGCCACCGACGAGGAAGCCGTTGTGGCTGCCGTTCAGGTCATGGCTGAAGTCCCCGATGAAGATACCGAAGCTGCTGGAGACGAACCAGAAGTCATCGGTCGCCCCGCCAAGGAAGAAGACGAAGACTAAATCAGTTTTTGACTTCGTACGACAATACAAAAAGACCTCGTGGCCAACACGAGGTCTTTTTTTGTAGGATAGGGTTTGATCATTTAAAACCGCTTGCGGTTTAGCGCTACCAAGTATCTGTTGGACACCAAAACATGTTCGAATCTCGCTTGCGCCGCGAAACCGCAAGCGGTAAAACCCGACTCCCTGCTCACGAACACAAAAAAGGAAAACCCCATGTACATCATTGCCGCACTGGGCAATCCCGGTAAAGAATATGAAAACACGAGACACAATGCAGGCTTTCTGGCTGCGGATCGGATGATTGAAAAATTCAATCTCACCTCGGCATCCAGCAAGTTTCACTCGGTCATTCACGAAGGGCACATTGGCGGCGAACGTGTCATGCTCCTCAAACCCACCACCTTCATGAACAAGTCCGGCGTGGCCGTTGGCGAAGCGATCAACTTCTACAAACTCGACCCACAAACCCAGCTGATGGTCCTCGTCGATGACCTGGCAATCGACTGTGGCATGATCCGTATGCGTGCCTCAGGCTCTGCAGGTGGACACAACGGCTTAATCGACATCGAACGCGCACTGGGGACAAGAGATTATCCACGCATGCGCATCGGCATTGATCCACGCGGCCGCATCCCACAAGTCAGCTATGTCCTTGGACGCTTCACTGAAGAACAACGTGCCAATCTCAATGACGCGTTAATTGATGCCTGCGATGCCGTGGAATGCTGGTTAACCAAAGACCTCCCCACCGCGATGAGTCGGTATAACAGTCGCAATGGGTGAGTAATGAATTTACAGACTTCCCAACAAACAAAATCCTTTGCCTTTTCTTCGTGCCTTCGTGTTAAAACAAATAGGCCGACCACCAGTTGTCAATCACAAGCCGGTAAAGCATCTGCATTCACATTGGAATACTTCATCAAAAAAAACGGCAGTCCACCCAAATGATGAACTGCCGCAAATATGTATAAGTCGTCGACGACGTAGAAAAAATCAATCTCAGACAGTGGCTTCCTGTGGCAGGTGCATGGTCACGTGGACGACACCTTCTTCATTTTCAGTTTGGACTTCCAAACCAGAACGCTTGAAAATTTTGAGCATGCCAGCGTTTTCCATGAGCACATCCGCACAGAAGGTTTTCACACCCCGACTCTTGCCCACTTCGATGAGTTGTTCAAAGAGATAGCTTCCGAGTCCTTGACGTTGGAAGTCATCACGAACGATAAACGCCAAGTCCGCTTCGGTGCCGTTTTTCTGCAGGAAATAGCGACCAATGGCCACGATCTGCAAGGCTTCGACCGGACCTGCCACACCGACCAAAGCAACCTCATTCTGGAAGTCGACATTACAGAAGACCTGCAGCTTGTCATGGGGCAATGCCTTGAGTGCATGATGGAACCGCAGGTAAACCGTCTGCTCACTAAAGGAGTAGAACATGTCGCGGATGAATGGTTCATCATCAGGACGAATCGGTCGCACCATCACACGACGGCGGTCAGGCAGTTCGTGCTTGGTGGTAAATGATGCCGGTGGCGGAGGAGCAGCAGCAGGAAGAATCTGGTTGGGATAAACCAGGTGACGATGCTTGGCCGCATGAAGCAACTCGCTGCGGAAGTCCGGGTGAGCGATGTTGATCAAAGCCATGGCACGCTGACGCATGGACAGGCCATGCAGGTAAGCCACGCCGTACTCAGTGATGACATAGTTGATGTCGGTACGTGGTGTACGGACACCTGTACCCGGTGCCAGTTCACTGACGATGCTGGAGACAACCTTGCCGTTGGCATCCTTGACGGTACTGGGCATGACGATAAACGACTTACCACTGGCCGAGTAATTGGCACCACGGATAAAGTCCGCTTGACCGGCAACACCACAAGCAAAGCGAGTGCCAATCGAATCGCTGGCCACCTGGCCGGTCATGTCGATTTGATACGCCTGGTTGATGCAGACCATGTTGTCCTGCTTGGCCACCACGCGAAGGTCGGAGGTGTAATCCGATCCCTTAAGGCAGATCACCGGGTTGTTGTTGATGAACTTATAAAGCTCAGGTGAACCGATACAGAAGCTGGCGACGACCTGGCCTTTATCCAAAGTCTTCTGCTTGCCGGTGATCACACCTGCTTGAATGAGCTTCATCACACCATCGGAAATGAATCCGGAATGGACACCCAGATCCGTCTTATCAGTCAGTGTCGCAGCAATGGCGTCAGGCAATCCGCCGGTACCAAACTGAACCGTCGATCCATTGCTGACCATGGGATTGACATAATCGGCAATGGTTTGAGCAACCTTGGGATCACCGTCCCAGCCATCAACCACAGGCAGGTCTTCGTCATGAATAACCAGTGCGTTAATTTGATCCACCGAGATCAGTGAACTGCCACCGGTGCGAGGCATTTTCTTATTCACCTGTGCAATGACGATCTTGGCCGACTCCACGGCTGCAAGCGTCACATCGACACTCACGCCCAAACTCACGTAGCCATGCTCATCAGGTTCACTGACCATGACCACAGCCACATCAACCGGCCAACGACCTGTTGCAAACATTCTGGGGACGGTCGACAGCGACACAGGCGTGTAGTCCGCACGTGCCTGATTGACAGCCAACTCCATGGTTTCATTACCAATGAGCAGGGTATTGGCACGGAAGGTGCCTGCCATGTTCGGGGCGGCATATGGTGTTTCACCCATGTTGTACATGGTGACCAGTTCGATGTCGTCAAGCGTATTGGCCTGGGCAGCCAAGGCACGCGCCAGTTCACGTGGTTCACCGGCAGCCGAACCGATCACGACACGGTTACCGGGTTTAATCATGTGAATGGCAGCAGTAGCATCAACGATTTTCGAGGCGTATTTTTCTTTCCAGGCATCACTCATGACGCACCTCCTGACAAGATAATCCGAGCGTCAGCAGCCATGCAGCCTTGCCCCTTTTCAAAGACCACAAGTGGATTGATATCCAGTTCAGCCACTTGCGGGAAATCAACAACAAATTGCGAGAGCTTCAGCAGTGACTCAAGCAACGCTGCCTTATCCGCAGCCTTTTGGCCACGAACCGGATCAAGCAGTTTGGCTGAGCGTGTCTTGGCAATCATGCGCTTGGCATCCGCTTCGTCCAGTGGTGCGACGTTAAACGCGACATCCTTGAACACCTCGGTGTAGATGCCACCCATGCCGTACATGACCAGTGGGCCAAGGGATGGATCACGTGAGAGACCGAGAATAATTTCGCGTCCCTTGCCAAGCATCTTCTGAACCAGAACACCCCAGATTTCAACGTCATCGCCCATGCGTTCCTTGACGGTCTTGATCATGGTGTTATAGGCATCGCGGACTTCATCGGCGGTAGCCAGATTCAATGCCACACCGCCCACGTCGGACTTGTGCAGAATCTTGGGACCAGCAATCTTGAGCACCACCGGACCATCCATCTTCTCGGCGGCGGCGACCGCTTCATCGGCGTCGGCGGCAAGCTTAAACGGAACCGTCGGGAAGCCATACGCATCAAGCACCTGCATCGCATGAGCTTCAACCAGACTGGTGATGCCCTTGGATGTCAGATCATCAATGATCTTCGCAGCAGCGGCCTTGTCGGTCTTGATATCATCACGCTTGATGGCCTTGGTCTTGGTCCACTCGGCAAAACGACACTTGGCCATCATCGCGTTGGCGGCACTCTCAGGGAACGTATACGTCGGCACGTTGAACTTCGTGCGAAGCTCCGTCGCACCGGCCTGCACTTCGCCAGCCCCCATCAAACAGGCGACCACCGGCTTGTTGCAGAACTTACGCGTCTCACCAATTTCCTGGGCGATCTGCGTCGTGTTCGTCATCGTCTGAGGCGTCACAATCACCATCACCTGATCGACATTGTCATCGGCAGCAACGGCGTCCAACGCAGCACGATACCGGTCATGACGAGCGTCACCAATCACGTCCACCGGATTCTTGAATGAACCGGCAGCAGGTAACTGGAATTGCAACGACTTGATGGTGTAGTCTTCAAACTTACAAAGCTCAAGGCCACTGGAAATACAGGCATCCGTCGCCATGATGCCAGGGCCCCCGGCATTGGTGACAATCGCAGTGCGACGACCAGCGGGAAGAACCTTATCACTAAAACAGGAAGCAACGTCAAAGAGTTCTTCAACGGAGTTCACACGAATCACACCCGCTTGTTCAAGCAGTGCATCGTAGACTTCGTCGGAACCTGCCATCGAACCGGTATGCGATGCAGCGGCAGCGGCACCCTGGCTTGTCCGGCCGGTCTTGATCATCAGGATCGGCTTGGCGTTTGCGCCTCGGGTGATCTGCTGAGCCGCTTCGACAAATTTACGCCCGTCACTGATCGCTTCGACATACATCAAAATCGCATCGGTTTGATCGTCCTGAGCCAGTGATCGCATCAGATCCACTTCGGTGATATCAGCCTTATTGCCGAAACTCACAAAGCGCGAGAAGCCGATGCCGCGTGTCCCTGCGTAGTCGAGTAATGCCGAGCAAAGCGCGCCGGACTGACTGATCAAACCAATGTTCCCACGGTTAGGAGTCAGCGGGCCGAAGCTGGCGTTCATGCAGACGTTTGGATGCGTGTTGATGATGCCCAGGCAGTTGGGGCCGAGGATGTTTAACCCCTGCTCGTCGGCATAAGCCTTCAGTGCATTCTCACGTTCGACGCCTTCACCACCGACTTCCTTGAAGCCTGCGGAGATGACCACGAAGTTTTTCACCCCCATCGCCACGCCTTGCTTGATCGTCGGCAAAACGTACGGGGCTGGAATGACAACGACGATCAGGTCGAGCTGATCGTCGTTGATTTCACTTAGTTGTGTCACGCAGCGGTGTCCGAAAAGGGAGCGTGCTTTGGGATTGACAGGGTAGATCACGCCTTGGTAGTTACCGTCAATGAGGTTCTCCATGATGGCGAACCCGACTGATCCTTCCCGGCGAGAAGCCCCGACGACTGCGATTCCCCGGGGAGCAAAGAGTGGCTCAAGGTTGCGACAGGCAACGGCCCCTTCTTCACTATCCGCAGAACATTCTGATGTTTTTAGCGCGGCTGTCATAAACACTATTCCTTTACACGACAGACAGTTGCATTTACCCATTTGTGTTGGCAAGATGGATAAAAAGTTTTTGTAGTTCGGATATAGTTGTCTTTATCAGGGTTGATGTCAAATCGAGTCGCACTTTTCATCACATTAATTGTTTATGAGTCCGACATGACAGTGAATCAGTCAAGACAAATGCAATGTGGTTGGGATTTGGGATTTGGGATTTGGGATTTGGGATTTGGGATTTGATCCATTTTATAAAACCGCTTGCGGTTTAGCGCTCCCAGAATCGATTGGGCACCTAAACATAGTCGAGTCTCGCCTGCGCAGCGCTAAACCGCCAGCGGTTCTAAACTCCCCCCCTGGCGACTTTCCCAAATCACGCGGTGACCTTATCATATGTTTTTGACAGAACATGCCTTCAACTTTGGATTGACGCCCATGAAAGCCAGTGAAATCATTGCCCGCCTCAAGGATCAATTTGGTGACGCCATTGCTGAGAGCTTTGTCGAAGACCTTCATCCTCGCGTTCACGTTGCCCCGGAGAACTGGCGCAAGGTTGCGGAGTATCTGTACAACGAAGCGGACCTGGCCTTCGACTGGTTAGCCTGTCTCTCGGCCGTGGACTACGTGGCCGACGATGAGTTGGCAGCGGTCTATGATCTGCGATCGGTCAAGTACAACCACTGGTTCTGTGTCAAGGTCATCACCAAACGGGATGATCCAAAAATTCCGTCGACCTGTGACCTGTGGCCGGCAGCAAACTGGCACGAACGCGAAGCCTACGACATGATGGGCATCGTCTTTGAAGGCCATCCCGACCTTCGCCGAATCCTGCTGCCCGAAGACTGGGAAGGCTTCCCCCTTCGCAAAGACTATGTCTTCCCCAAACACTACCACGGCATCCCCGGCACGTACGAAACCGACTGGAAACAACGGGCCGACTATCCCAACTGATCCCCTGCTTATGACAATCCACCGACTCACTTTGACGTTGTGTCTGATCTGCCTGTCACTGTTGACCGGTTGCACACATTCTGATCTGGTACATCAAACCTCCAGCATTGATGCCCTGCTCCAAGGGGAATATGGCCCGTTAATCACGGTGGCTCAACTCAAAACCCAAGGCGATACCGGCATTGGAACCTTCGAACATCTCGATGGCGAAATGCTCATGCTTGATGGCATCGTCTATCAAATCCGAAGCGATGGGACTGTCCACAAACGTGACAATGACACGCAAGTCCCCTTTGCAACGGTCAAGTTTTTCAAAGCTGATCAAACCATCACCATTGACAAACCGATGCCACTTGCCAACCTGTATCAGACGCTTGATGAGCAATTGCCCACCGACAACTGGTTTCACACCTTCATCATCAAAGGCAGCTTCAAGTCAGTCAAAACCCGAAGCGTCCCCAGACAGACTCCGCCCTACCCGCCACTGGTCGAAGTGGTGAAACAGCAACCCACATGGACCTTTGAAAACGTCACCGGCACACTGGTCGGTTTTAAGTGTCCATCCTTTTCCAAAGGCCTCAATGTCCCTGGTTATCACCTGCATTTTCTGCGTGACGATCTTGCTGGCGGCGGACATGTGTTGGACTTTCAAACGAACCACGTGTCCGTAAAAATCGATAGTTCACGTCAGTGGCAAGTGACACTACCTGATACGAAAAAATTCCGGGAGATGGATTTTGCCAAGGATCGCAGCAAGGAATTGCACAAGGTCGAAAAAGATCATTAATCGGCAAGCATACCTGGAATCAGACTCGGTCAATTCCTGGATTCAATCTGTTTCCTGCCTATTTTCCAATCGTTTCCACGTCATTTTACGCTCAATCGCTCTGATGTGACCTGATCTCAAAGCCATACTGGACCTATAGCCCTTGGCATGTGATTTGCAACGAATATCTGGAAATACTTGACCGATGATGGAAACAAACCGATATATGTAGGTACCGCGACCTTGAACCAGGAGGCATCATGTCCAATAAGTCATCCAAAAAAGAGTCGGACAAGAAAACCAAAAAACAGGTTTACACCGAACAATGCGAAGATGAACGTCCCAAGCTTGCCAAGAAGTTCTATGAAAAAGAACTGCGGAAGTTGCAGATTGAACTGGTCAAACTCCAGGAATGGATCAAGCAGGAAGGCCTCAAAGTCGTCGTTCTTTTTGAAGGCCGTGATGCCGCAGGTAAGGGTGGCACCATCAAACGCATCACCCAGTCTCTCAACCCTCGCATCTGTCGTGTGGTCGCTTTGGGAACGCCCACAGAACGTGAGAAGACTCAGTGGTACTTCCAACGCTATGTCCCCAATCTCCCTGCTGCAGGTGAGATGGTTCTCTTTGACCGCAGCTGGTACAACCGCGCGGGTGTCGAACGTGTGATGGGATTCTGTACGGATGATGAGTATGCCGAATTCATGCGCAGCTGCCCGGAGTTTGAACGCATGCTCATTCGCAGTGGGATCATTCTCGTGAAGTATTGGTTTAGCGTCAGTGACAAGGAACAGGAATCACGTTTCGAATCACGCATTGATGATCCGACCAAGCGATGGAAACTTTCACCTATGGATCTGAAAAGTCGTGCCAAGTGGGTTGAATATTCCAAGGCTAAAGACAAGATGTTCGCCATCACCGACACCAAACAATGCCCGTGGTACGTCGTGCATGCCGATGACAAGAAGCGTGCAAGACTCAATTGTATTTCACATTTACTAAGTCAAATTCCATATGAAGATTTAACACCCAAGCCCATCAAGCTTCCACCCCGACAGGATGACACCACATATGTCCGCCCGCCGATGATGGATCAAACGTTTGTGCCTCAGGTGTATTGAGCTTGATAACCAATCCATAAAACAAAACACGCTGACGCGATAAACGTCAGCGTGTTTTTGTTTATGGATTGAAATGAATTCAAAAATTAATCCAACGTGATCGACAGCTTATTGTCTTTGCTAGTGACAGTTGTCTTAACTGTTTTCTGTTTGCCATCGGCATTGACGGTAATGTCATATTCGCCGAGGAATCCGCGGACTTTTGTTTTGCCATCATTGGATGTGGTGGCTTTTTCGCGAGTCCACCATTGGTTGAAGACCAAATCGCGATAGACTTTCAAGCCTTTTTTCTCCGACCAGTCTTCGTTGTAGAGCGGGGAGTTTTTCTTCCAATGTCGTCCATCCCAAAAGCCCCAAAAGACGAGACTTTCAATTGCAGGATGAGCAAAGGATGCGATCATCACGTCACGCAGGTACATCGCCTGGAGGTCTTCGTCATCGCTTAACACGTCCAGCTCGGTGATGGCAATGGGGACTTTGAACTGATTGTAAAACCGGTCGTAAGTTGCCCACATGTGGATCGGACTTGCCGTGCCGATCCCCAGATGTCCCTGCATACCGATCCCTTCGATGGGGGCACCTGCATTGCGCAAACGTCTGATCCAAGATTCAAAGTTAGCGACTTTCACGCCTGAGAGAATGGAGTTTTCATTGATGAACATCTTGGCATCCGGGTCGAGTTGCTTGGCAAGCTTAAACCAGTTGGCTGCTTCCTCAATGCCGAGAATACTCATAAAATCGTGATTGGTTTTCGGTTCGTTAAGGACATCCCATTCAGTATGAACGCCTTTATTTGCGGTGACGATATCGGTGATGTGTTTGCGGATTTCATCACGGAGTTTTTCAGGCTCATAGCGAAGTTGTTTTAAGCGTTCAGGTGACCGATTAAAGCTCGGCCAAACCAAAGTGTGTCCGCGCATGGCGATGTTGTTGTTCTTCGCCCAACGGATGGCTTCGCTGATGGCTTTACGGTTTTTGGCACCCGACTCCCAAGTGCCCCATTTCATGCCGTTTTCCAAGACTGCAAAATTAAACAACTCCGCTGCACGTTTTTGATACTCAGCATTACGCGGATTCATCCCATAAAAAAACCATCGGTAAACAGCGGTCCCCCAGCGAAAGCCATGGCGGGTCATGTTCACATCGACCGTAGCATTGGGAACGGGATTGCCTTGAGCGTCGACGACAGTAATTTGAAGATCAGCCTTGCGGTGTTGTTCAATCCGCGCAGCAGCTTCGGCACGCCAGGGCGCATCGTCTTCATGGCCGGTATAGAGCTTGGCTTTGATGGATGGCAGTGCGTCTTTGTCAATGGACTGACCATAGTTGTAGAGGCTCAAACCCCCTATTTCAAAGGTCTGCGGGTCAAATCCAAATTGAAAACTAAAAGCCGACTTATGCACTGGCAAGTCCTGCTTGGCAACATACACACGCTGCAACTTGTACCAATCCTCACTCACTAAATTTCGGTTGCCAATCTGAATGAGCTTGGTCCACGGGTCTTCATCAAGCTCAAGCGTCGTCAGAAAAGATGTCTCAGCAAATTCGGTGTCAATGGCCACACTCTTGACCCAATACGTCAGCAGCAGCTTGTCACCTTTACGGATGGGTGCTGCTGCCGGCCCGCGAAGTTGCATATCCCACATGGCATCAGGCTGCTTACTGGTCTTGATGCGAATCGCATTGGTGAACGGTTGATCCTTGACTGTAATGCGCGACACTTTGAAATGCTCAGTATTGCGGAAGGGTTTAAGATTTGCATAGGGATCACTACCCAGAAGATTGACACCTTTGATGCCTGCATATTCAGGGCCATCACCAACGGGTAACGACATGGATACAGAAACAGGTGTCGTAGAAGCGACTGTTTTTTCAGACTTTTGAGCAGGTTTCACGGAGACCGATGCGGACTGATCGTTGACGGGTTTGCCGTCGGGGTCCAATGCGGTATCGCCGGAAGTGACGGTGATCCATTGCACGTCCATACTGCCCTGCTGGACATAGTAAAGCGCCAGATGCAGTCGTACGCCCAAGGCACCATCGGGGACATCCAGTATCTTGGAGATGATCGCCCAATCGGGATTGGTGCCTTTGAATGTTTTGATGGCTTGGTAGGGTCCGACTTTTTTATTGTTCTTATCCACGAACATGGCCTGGACGGTGCCACTTTTCCAAGACTTGCTGCCGGGGATGATATTGTTCCATCGGACTTTCGAGGAAATGGTGATTTGCTTAGCGCCCTTGAGTCCGGTGTACTGTTCGAGGACGCAACCTTTGCCCGCATTCTGGACTTCCAAGAAGGCATAGCTTTGACCATTTTGCACAACCGGTTTGGGTGAACCTTCCTTGTTGTACCATCGTTCGATTTTGCCATCGCCATCTGCATCAAGCAGTTTGGGGTTGTTGACCAGTTGCATACCAGGTGTTGCAGAAACACTGCTCGTCGTTACTGGCGTTGGCTTGGGAGCAGCTTTGGCTACAGGTGTTGGAGCTGCGACGTGACCGTCAATAACTTTGCCAGCAGGGTCCATGGCAATGTTTCCGGGATTAGCGGTGATCCATTGGACATCCAAAGTGCCTTGCTGGACGTAGTACAACGCAAGATGCAGGCGGACACCGAGTGCGCCATCGGGGACATCGAGCGTTTTGGAGATGGTAGTCCAATTGGCTTGGGTACCTTTAAAATTTTGGATGGCTTGATAGGGTCCGACTTTTTTATTGTTACTGTTGACGAACATGGCTTGGACGATACCGACCATCCACGACTTCTTGCCGGGTGTGATATTGTTCCAACGGACATTGGCTGCAAAGGTAACCTGCTTGGCACCCTTGAGTCCGGTGTATTGTTCGAGGACGCAGCCTTTGCCTGCATCGGTGACTTGCAGTTGAACAAAGCTTTGCCCATCCACAGTGACAGGTTTGGGTGAGCCTTCTTTGTTGTACCAACTGTCAACTTTGCCGTTGGCATCGGTATCAGCGAGTGTCGGATTTCGGACGAGTTGTGTATCGGCATGCGCGAAAGTCGCGTGCATCAAGGGCAGGATAAGCGTCAGCGTCAAACACGCTGTTTTCCAGGAGAAACCAAACTTCATTTCTATTTCCTTTCACCGGGTCGGTGGATTTTATTGCGGGATATTATTGGGGCGCATGTTCCGCGCCAGGATGGAGTCAGGTGTCAAGTGAGCTGCGTGGCCGTCAATAAACAAGCCACTGGTGACCCATTGTCCGTTGTCAGCATACGCGCCTGCTTCTCGGAAGCGGATTTTGTATTTTGGAGGTGAATCAGACATCCCCCAGCCGTCAGTATTGTCACCGATGTAGACCAAAGCTTGATCGTTGAGCGTTGTGGAGGATGCTGAATATTCTGAACCATAGGGACTGTAACGATCCCAGAATTTACCGAAGCTATTGGCGTAGGGTGTTGATTCACTGCTTAATGAACTGTCCATAAAGACGATGACTTCTGAGTCTCGGCCAATGTCTTTAAGATGCGTATTGGGACGACCACTGCTCCCGGATCGCCACATGATCGCGGGGTTGGCAGCATATTGCCAATAGTTGTTACCGTCATATTTATGCCAACGAGAGTTGGGGCATTGAATGAGTTGCTTGTTGTCATTGAGATAGGTCATGTAGACTTTTTGATACTGTGATTTGTAGCTGTTACCAATATCAAATGCCCATGGGAATCCTTCTTTGTTATCGCTGAGATACAAGGACTGCCCCACTCCAATTTGTCGTAAACCTGTAAGACATTTGACACCTCGCGCGGTAACACGAGCCTGCTTTAATGCAGGTAATAAGATGGAGATTAAAAGCGCAACAATTGAGATCACGACCAATAACTCAATGAGCGTGAAGGCTTGTTTATACTTGTGAAAAGATTGGGTTCTCATAACCATCTCCAGTTCATCCAATACTCATTGGCAAATACACATGACCTATGAATGACATCGGCAAAACAGCTGTCTCTATGCATCAACCGGAGGCACAATGCTGCCGGCTTCATCGTATTCAAACGGCAAGGCAACGGGTTCATTTTCCTCTTCGCCAGTATCAATCCAATCCAATAACATTGCCATCGCCGCACGCCCCACCTGCTCAAAGGGAACCACCAACGTGGAGATCGGCAGGCCCGTTGCAATCCGACAAGGTGACGAACCAAATGACACAATGGACAAGTCCTCGGGGATACGGAGTCCAAGTTTCATCGCAGCAGCATAGACGCTCACCGCTTCCTGCTGCTCATAACAAACCACCGCAGTGGGTCGATTGGGCGAGTCCATCCACTGCATGACATTCTCCATGCCAAGACAGATCGAAAAGCCGTCATAGTGTTTGTTGAAGGTCAGCTTCAAACCGGCATCGGTGACGGCTTTGGCAACACCTTCGCCACGGTCTTCAATGGAATAGTGACGCTCGCCGTGATGACTGATGTAGCCAATGTGTTTGTGACCGGCATCCATGAGCATCGTCGCAGCACGGTGTCCCGCATCCATGTCATCAGGACGCACACAGTTGGCTTTGAGCTTGACGTTGAGCCAAACCGCTGGCAGCTTGTAGGCTTTGACCTGTTCAAAGAGTCGGTCGGAAATCTCTTGCTGATTGTTGATCAGTATCCCATCAGTCGACCACTGACTGAGCACACGGGGCTCAAAGTCCTGAGTTTCAAACTCCTCACGGGAATGCTCACTGACCATCACGCAGATGTCGTTTTCCTGAGCAACCTGCTGAGCGCCTGAGAGCAATAATCGTGGCAGGTATCCGGGGCCCTCCTCGGCTGAACCAAGCAAAGCCACATTGCCAAACTTGCCAGTGCGAATGGATCGGGCAGCGGCATTGGGACGATAGCCATGATTCTGAGCAGCTTCCATGACCCGCTTGCGTGTCGCTTCACTGACCCCTTGATACCCTGCCAAGGCTCGCTGCACGGTCATCCGCGAGAGCCCCAACTCGTTGGCCAACTCGGCTTGTGTTCGAATGGATTGTGCCATAATTAAATCACTCCTGACACGTCATTGTAGCACGTGATAGTTACACGTGCTACATTTCGATACAATATTTTTCAATTTTAATCTTTTGTTATTTATTGACAGATAGTTACAAAACAAAAAAATTACCTCAAGTCTGTTACACCGTCGCAAAACCCGACACCTTGAAAACGGTCATTGCGTGTCTTTATCCAAGCGTTGATCCAAAAATAATCTCGACTGACGACTTGCCTGGTGAAGATTGGTTGCCAATAATGAGAAAGCGGTTTCCTAAATTTGAGAAAGCGGTTTTTCAATAACCGATACGCAATATGACAACGTTAACCACCCCCAATCAGGTCACCTTGGCGGATGTCGCAGCTAAAAGCGGCGTCTCCACCAGCTCGGTGAGTAAAGTGCTCAACCTGCCAGCCGAGAGCTATCGTATGAGTGATCAGACACGTCAGCGGATACTCGATGCCGTTGCCGAGCTTGGTTACCGCCCCAACTTCCGGGCACGGTCTTTGGCTAAGGGCAAGTCGCACACCATTGGCGTCCTCTTTGAAGGCAGCTTGCCAACGAATCTGCGTGATGGTGAGCATGGGCTAATGGGTGGTTTTGAACCTGTCCTTCGTCAAGCTGAGTATCAGATTATTTACGTGCCGGTGCGTCGGGATTCGGATGACTGGATTCAACTGCTCTCGGATCGTCGTGTGGATGCCTGCATGGTGGTCAACCAACTCGTGGATTATGTCTGGGACGTGCTTGAGCAATTAAAGCTCCCCACCGTGCTGATCAATGGCGTCTCGGATCATGCTGTTTCAACATGCAATGTCGAAAACGTGGGCATGGCAAAGACCCTCACCGAGCATCTGCTGAGTCTGGGCCATCAGCGCATCTGGATGTACACCAACATCCACGTCCACAAGCACTATTCCGTCGCTGAACGTGAATCTGGATACATGCAGGCCATGTCCGAAGCTGGACTGGCAAAGCAGATCAAGAGTTCACATTTGGAGTTTGATGCATTTGTCGCGGAGTTGGTTCACGCAGAGCAACGCCCTACCGCGGTGGTGGTGTATCAGCACCTTGAAGCAGTCCGTTTGCTCCAAGCATTTTGGCGCGTTGGCATCAAGGTGCCAGAGGATATCAGCGTTGCCACATTCAACAATGCCTACCCGGTGGAGCATGTGATCCCGCCCTTGACCACGATGCGATTACCCAATGAACAAATCGGTTCGCAGGCTGCCCGGACACTTTTGGAAATGATTGATCACCCCACAACAGACGCAACTACAACCCAAGACATCAGCAGATTTGATGACTGGGAGTTGATCGTGCGTGAATCGACTGGGCCTGTCACGAAGTAATGATCCCATCCATGACGTTTGAATTTGGAGTCACAATGAATCGGTCTTGCAACAAAATTTTTCGACAGACCATCAAGCTTTGTCTTATGGGTGTGCTGCTTTTTTCCCATGGGATCACCAATGCAGCAGATGAGCCGATCAACATGCTACCGGCAGGTGGCGTAGGTCAATTTCGACTCAACCAGCCCAGCGATAAAGCCTCCGTCCATGTCGTCTCCGTGCAAGGACAGTCATTTAAGCAGGCGATTCGTGCGACCACGATCACGCAACCTGCCAAGGCCTATCACCTGCAATTGATCTGCCCGATCGCCAAACCGGTCAAGCAAGGCGATGTCCTTTACGCCAGCTTCTGGATGCGATCGCTGCGATCCGAAGATGAGACCGGCGATGGCGTGAGTCTGCTGCTGTTTGAAAAAGTCGGCCCGCAATGGAACCGCTCGATCCAACTGCCGTTAACTGCCAACAAAGATTGGCGACAGTTCCGCGTGGCCTTTGTCTGTGGTGACGACTATGCAGCGGGTAAAGCTCAGATGATTTTACGCATCGGCTACAAACCGCAGGTCGTCGAATTTGCTGAAATCAAACTGCTCAATTACCGCGACACCCAAACGGTCGAAGACCTGCCGGGCATGAAGATCACCTATGACGGCCGCGAACCGGATGCGCCATGGCGTGACGTTGCTGCCAAGCGAATTGATCAGCACCGCAAGTCCGATTTGACCGTTACACTCACGGACTCCCAGGGCAAGGCTCTATCCAATGTGCCGGTGACGTTGGAAGTCTCGCGTTTAGCCTTTGACTTGGGGACTGCCGTCAAAGCACGGGATCTGGCAAGAGACAGCGAAAACAGCCTTAAAATGCAGGCTAAAATCAAGGAACTGTTTAACTGCGTGGTGTTGGAAAACGACTTGAAATGGAAGGCATACAAACCTGCCAACAAGCCGTTGATCGACAAGGCCTTGGCATGGTGTGATGCCAACAACCTACCCATCCGCGGGCACACGATGGTTTGGCCAAGCTGGCGAACCAATCCCAAAACCCTTAAACAGCAATTGGCAAACGATCCTGCCGGACTTGAAAAAGCCATCACCGATCGCATCCAATCCATTGGCAGTACCTTTGCAGGCAGACTCTACGAATGGGATGTCATCAACGAGCCGAACAATCATCATGACTTTATCGACATCCTGGGTGTCGACGCGATGACGCGCTGGTTTGAATTGGCATATGCAGCAGCACCCGATGCCAAGTTGTACCTCAATGAAACAGGCGTGCCGGTCTCTGCACCTGGGGCAGCCGTTTACGATGGACTTTATGAACACATTCACCGCATCCAATCTGCGGGCGCACCGATTCACGGTATTGGTATGCAGGGGCATGTCGGCTGGTCAATGAACAGTCCGCAGCAGCTTTGGCAGATTTTCGACCGCTTTGCCACGCTGGGCTTACCCATCAAGATCACGGAGTTCGACATCGGCGTCACCGATGAACAGTTGGCTGCCGACTACTATCGGGACTTTTATACTGCGTGCTTTGCTCATCCGTCGGTGAATGGGATTCTGATCTGGGGCATCTGGGAAAAGGATAAATCCTACAAACCTGAAGCAGCGATCTATCGCAACGATTGGACACCTAAACCTTCTGCCACGGCATTGGAAACGTTGCTTGGCCAGTGGCGAAAACCCATCACTGTTCAAACCGATGCCAGGGGACAATTCACAGTCCGCGCGTTTCATGGTGACTACAAACTCACCGCAACGGTTCACAACCAATTGCTTAAACGCGCTATCACTGTAACCAACAAGCCCAACGAACTGACTATAGAATCCAACTGATTTGAATCGAGTACCCCATGCAAAACAGACTCAAACAATCAGCATTCACACTCATCGAATTACTCGTGGTGATCAGCATCGTTTCACTGCTCATCGCGATCCTTTTGCCTGCCTTGGCGAATGCCCGACAAGCTGCGCAGGCAATGAAATGTCTTGCCAACCTTCGGCAGATTGGATTTGGGCTGGCAACTTACGCCAACGACAATGACGAGACGCTGCCTTGCGGGATGCTCTATGGCGTATCCGCATCAGAGGGGTCGGGACGTTGGTATCAGAAGATCGACGCATATATGGATAACAGCGGTCCCAGTGGTTTTGACAATGATCAAATCCTCCCGGTATTCCGTTGCGGGCAGGCGATGAATCAGGATGGTGAAAATCACTATTCATCCCATGGCGCGATGATGCCCAACACCTCACCGGGGCCCAACGACAAGCGTCGGCCGTACAACTTCACCGACATTAAACGGCCTTCGGAAGTGGTGTTGATTTTTGAAGGTGGCCTAAACACGAAAAATGCAAACGCTGTGGCCAACCAGGTCAACCGAACCTACATGAGCTATAACCCATCAGACAATGTCAACACCCCCATCAACCAAGGCAGCAACACAGATTACATCTCCGGCTATATGCGATTTCGACACAGTGCCAACAGTGCAGGAAACTTTCTATCTCCCGACGGTCACGCGCAAGCCATCCGGTTTGGTGAAGTTCTCCGTAAACATATTCAGGTTGAAGATGTTGGCGGACATAAGTTTTAAATGGATCGCACAAACCCCAATGCATGCGTTTGATGTTTTAAGGCATTTTTCATTCAATTGTAGCGTCTGACGCGCACGCAAGTCTGCGTGCGGCTATTGAAAAGACCGTTCAACAGCCGCAAGCTGACAGCTCGCGCGTCCCCATCACCCGCTACATCTGAGTGAAAAATGCTCTAGCGTTGCCCCTGATACACACGGACAAAGTCGACGTACATGTCTGTCCCTTCGTCGTAGCGTGAAAGGTCAATCGGCCAGCGACTGATGCCACCGATGGCATAGTTGATCAGGAAGTAATGCTCGTTATCCAAAGACACATCATTGGTCGGATGTCGCAGCACTTCGATGTTGTCGAAGTAGTAGACGGTTTCTTCGACACCAATGTAGCAGCCATAAGTGTGGAAGGTGGTTGACCAATAGCTTTTGCCACCAAGTTCCATGATCATGGCTCGGGTGCTGATGCCTTTTTTCTTTTCACCCCATTGATTTTTCTGACGCCAGAAGTGGCTGACAATGGAATAGCCTGGATGATTGGGATTACCTTTACCCAGTCCGCCGTAGAGTTCGCAGATATCCAGTTCATCGACACCGGGCTTACCGGACTTGGGACCTTTATAGCCTAAGTAATTGGTGGTGAGTGTCCAGAATGCCGGCCATGTCCCCACCGCGGACTGTGCGATAAATCGACACTCCAGGTAGCTTGGCGCTTTGAACGTAAAACCGTTGCCATCGGCATCGACCGACGCGATGAGTCCACTCATTCCCTTTGGAGCATGTTCACCTTTGGACGCTGAAATGCGCAGGAACGAATCGACCTGACTAAAGGGTTTGCCATCGCCTTTTGGACTGGCAAACTGCCAACCCGAGAAGTCGCCCCCGCCGGGTTTGTGGGCGGTGTACCGGGCATCGCCACGCCCATCATGGGTAATGGATAACGGCCCATCAAAGTCATCGGCAAAGGCCAGTTTCATCCCCTTGGCAGCAGGCGGATCAGCGGGCATGCCGATGTTCCATTTGTTACCTGCGGTGTTGTAGAGTTGCAGTTCACAGATATCACGTTTGCCCTCATCATTTCGAGCAACGATGCGAACCGTGGTCGGGCCGTATGGGAACCGGCTTGCGGGGAAGAGAAACTTGCCGTTGCCTTTGTCATCAAGCTTGATGCCGTTGGGTGTGAGGTTCACATCATGGCCCCACGTGTCGGTGCTGCCGAACTTGGGTTGCTGCCAACACATCGCTTTGACCTGCTCCATTCCCGGTGCAGTCAATTCAACGGTCACATCACCGGTGACAGTCGCGCGATAAGCCGGTGACGATACACGGATGCAGTCGATCCATTCATCCCCGCCGGTCGCCTGCCCATAACTGAACTCAAGGTATTCATCATTAAACGGCTTGTGCACAGTGTCTGCCTGCACCATCGTCACGATGGACAACACAAGTATCACAGTTCCCAGCAGCATCTGAATAAGCATTGAGCATGTCTCCAATGATTGATGATTTAAATTTAATACTATACACTAGATGTATACTTTAATTTCATTATACCGCCACTTTGATGACAATCAATCAAAGTGTGACATATTCATGAAAGGAATCTGAAATCAATTGACTTCAATACCACGTGATCAAGGCAGAACACTCTGCATATCCGCGATAAAGACTCGACGTGTCTGCCCGACATAGCCATTGAATGTGACAAACCGTCCACTGCGATCCCAAGCTGGATGCGGGTCGATGCGCAACGGCGAGATTTCCTGCTGATACTCCGACTCGGTATGGATGCGGACCAGGCATTCTTCGACGCCTTGTTGCAAATCAATCCAACGCAGCGGGACTGATCCATCACCAAACGCCATCGGCTCATAGATGTAGGTATCGGATAACACATACCGTTCACCGGGCACCACCGTGGGATGACCTGAACCGGGGATCACATCATGCATCTTGCGGATATCTGTCCCATCGTACCTGGCTCGCACCAGACTCAGTGGCCCATCATCTTCCATCACCAGGTTCATGGAAATGTGCTCACCATCAGTAAACCATGTCGCATGATGCCCCGGACGTTTCCAGTACTCAGGCCCCACTGCACAGTGCATGCCACTGCCATCGGGCTTGAGGGTCAGCCATGCATAATTGACGGTGTGATGAAAGCCATCAAAGGCGTTCCACTGGTCCGCAGCACGTTTGGGATACCAGCGGAGGCTAAGCATCAAACGGTCAGACTGTTGATTGAACTTGCTGTGGAAACCATAAATTTCATAGGCATTGGCATCGTCAATAGACATGCCGGGATTGGCACAGAAAAACAGGTCATGGATTGATGCCAACAATCGACAGGCACCTGTTGAGGTATCCGTCAGATAAAAGCCATCGTCTTTGCTTGGCCCGATATTGTGACGCATCTGATCCACAGGAATACAGACACCATAGCCCGGTTGAGTCCGCCGCATGGTTCGCATGTTCGCAGAGATGAGATACTTGCCATCAGGCGATGCGTGATAGACCGTGCCTTGCATGCGTTGCTTGCTACCAGTGACGGGATCAAGCTTCCAGGCAAAGGGCTCCCACGTGTGGATATCCACATCATTGAAGTACAACTCATGGTCAGTTGCACCCCAGTTGATATTGGCTCCCAACTGTGTTTCCCAACCACACGTTTGAGCAACCACACGGTCTTCTCCGGTTTGCAGATCAATGATGCAAACGTCCCCCATGTCCCCTGGCTTGGGTAAATGATCCTCAAACGGAAAACGAAACACTGCCAGATAACGTCCCGACGGACTCATCGGCGAGGTGTCGAAAAAGCGATGGATCGCCCTGCCTGTATCCGGTGTCACACACCAGACAGGCACCTTCGGATCATGGTCTGTATAACGTGGGAAGCAATCAAACATCATTCAACCTGTCTTTCATAAAGTTGATTGCAATTGTAGACAGGCTGCCAGGGCTTTCCAGTTATATGGCTGCAATGTTCCAGATAACCTGACCAATAAATTCAAATCTTCAAAACAATCTATTCAAATTCCAGCTGCAGTACGTAATAGTCCCTAATGGTCATTAAGTCGCAATTCAAAGAATCCGATATTCCAGATTACATCGCATAACAGACTGGATTGTGTTTTATTGGACACACTGAAACTCATAAAGCATCAAGTGTAACTTCGGATTCACAGAAAACTGGGTGTAAGGAACATTTCAAAATGAAATTAGCTAGCAAAATGATCGGGGGCAATCAGGTACTTTTTGTGCTGCTTGCTTTGGTACTTGGCGGACTGTCTGTGTATTCACTGAATAATCTTGGCAACACCGTGCTTGACGATGCCAGCCAATCCATCCGAACGCTTGCGTCCAATACCTTGGTTGAAGGCACGCGTAATGATGTTGAACTGATCAACATCCAGATCGAATCTGCAGTCCGTGATTTGCTGCAACTATCCGAATCGGAAAACCTGGGTGGATACCTTCAAGCACGTCATGGTAAAAATGAAGTCTGGAACAATCTGGCCAAGACCGAAGTCATTCGACTCGTCGATGACATGGCTGAAAACATCAAAGTCCAACAACAATTACGTCAAGCGAATGTGGTCAGTTGCCTGAATGTCGGACGTGACATTCTCAAACAAGCCGGCGGCGTCAAACTCAGCGAGGAAACCATCGACTGGCAAACCGTCAATCAATACACCAAGGAAGCAACCACACAGACACTTCCTCAGATGTGCATCGGGACAGAAGCTTTACCTCAGAACAATTCGTTTGACACCCCTTTGCCAGTTGTTGACAAGGCAACCGAGCTTGTCGGCGGGACATTCACCATTTTCCAACGCATCAACGAAGCTGGCGACATGCTCCGCGTTGCAACAAGTGTCAAGAAACTCGACGGCAAACGCGCAGTTGGAACCTACATCCCCGCAGTTAACCCTGATGGCAAACCCAATCCTGTGATTTCAACTGTTATGGATGGCAAGACCTTCAACGGGCGAGCCTATGTCGTCAATGCTTGGTATATCACAACCTATGAACCCATCACCGATGATGACGGTCAAATCATCGGCATCCTTTACGCAGGCGTCCTGGAACGCGACAACAAAGGTATGCAGGAGCTTGTTTCAAAAACCAAGATCGGCCAATCCGGTTACCCATTTATTATGAACAAAAAAGGTGATTTGATTCATCACCCCAAAACAACACTCATAGGCAAAAATGTGGTCACAGATTTAAAACTTGATCTGTTTAAAGACGTCTTGGATAACTGCAATGAAACCGACGTCCAGTTTTTGGATTATGTTTTTGAAGACCGAAAAAAATTCGTCGCCTACAAGTATGTCCCACAATGGGATTGGATCGTCTGTGGCAGCGGTTACTATTCAGACTTAACCCAAACCGCTTCAGAAACGGCTCGAACCTATGCTGAGCAAGAATTCGTCTCGCTGGCCAAAATTGCAAGCATCAACCAAGCCCAGGAACATGTATGTATCTATTCACAAATCCGTTTCATCGACACCACAGGCCAGGAACTGATCAAAGTCATAGAATGCCAACTCAAAGACGAGTTAATCAGCCACAAGAAAGATAAGTGGTTTGAGAAAACTCTTAAACTCTCCAAAGATCAAGCACACATTTCCAAATTGGAAATAGCTGAAAACACCGGCAAGGCCGAAATTCGCATCAGCAAACCCGTATACTCAAAAATGGGCGAAATTGAAGGCGTACTCGTTCTTAATCTGAACTGGCAAGTAACCAACATTGTGCTTGGTAAACGCGTCTATGGCAAAACGGGCTATCCCTTTATCCTTGATGATCAAGGCGTCATGGTAACCCATCCAAAGTACTCAATGACAGATCACAACTCACTGGCGGATCCTGCCAATGGGCAAGCCATCGCAAAAATTGTTAATGATAAAATTTTCAAACGTGAAACCGGTGTCGAAGAATATGAGTTCGAAGGTATTCAAAAACTCATGGCATTCCGGCCAACGCGCATCGGCGAACACACTTACTACTTTATCGCAAGCATTCCACGCGATGAATTATTCAGTAGTATTGACGCGATGAGCGAATCAACAAACCTGACGGTCAGTCATACGATCTGGCAACTCATAGGTATTTCCTCGGTCATGCTGCTAATCGCATCACTGATTAATATTTTTACCAGTCGCAGTATCACACGGCCAGTCCATAACCTTGTTGAACGTCTCAAAGACATCGCAGAAGGTGAAGGCGATCTGACACGTCGCGTCGATGAGAGTTCCAAAGATGAACTAGGTGAACTGGGTAAATGGTTCAACACGTTCATGGATAAGATTCATGATGTGATTGCTGAAGTGGTCAGCAACACCATGCAGGTTGCCGAAGCAGCTAATCAAATCTCAGCATCCAGTGACGATATGTCCAACAGCATGAACCAACAAACCGATCACACTTTGCAGGTTGCCTCCGCTGTTGAGCAAATGAGTTCAACCGTCAGCGAAGTTGCGTCCAAGAGTTCCGATGCCGCCAAGAATGCCGAAGAAGCTGGCACCCAGGCACGTGACGGTGGACTGGTGGTCGAAGAAATGATCAATGAAATGCGAAACATTTCCGACGTGGTCAATCGTGCAGGTGAAGCGATCGACGGCTTAGGTGTTCGCGGCGAGGAGATCGGCCAGATCATCGGTGTGATTAACGACATCGCAGATCAAACCAACCTGCTTGCACTTAACGCAGCCATTGAGGCAGCCCGGGCAGGCGAACATGGTCGCGGTTTTGCAGTCGTGGCTGACGAAGTCCGCAAGCTTGCAGAACGAACCATGCAAGCCACCAAAGAAGTCACCAAATCCATCACGGCGATTCAGTCTGAAACCAGTCATGCAGTCGAGCAGATGGGCGAAGGCACGCAGCGCGTTAATCAAGGTGTCACCCATGCCGAGAAAGCCGGTAATGCACTCGAAGCCATCGTCAATGGTTCCAAGCTGGTGAGTACGATGATTCAATCCATCGCGGCTGCCAGTGATCAGCAATCCACTGCGACACAGGAAATCAGTCGCAGCATTGACACGATCAACTCGGTCACCCGTCATTCAGCTGAGGGCGCCCAACAAGCCGCTTCAGCTGCGGTTCAACTAAGCGACAAGTCTGAGCGCCTTCGTCACCTTGTGGGCCAATTCAAACTCCGCAATCAGGAAGCAGACTCCAAGCCGCAAACAAAGCAGCCCGTCGAAGAATTGGCTGAAGTTTAAATGGACTTGAGATTTTGGCTTAATGGATCTGTATAAGGCTTGGGGAACATTCAGCCAAACGCATGTCAGAAAACAATCACCCATCCATCAGCGAGCCAATCAATCGGCTCGCTGATTTTTTATAGACAGACATAAAAAAAGCGAACGTCACTGAAATTCAGGACGTTCGCTTGGCGTAGATCGTTACTTCTATTTGCGACTCTGAGGTTACCGGTTACCGGCTATTCAAAGTAAAGCTTATCAGTTGTTGGTCGATGCAGGCTTGACATGCACCTTGCGACCTTGGAATTCGATCTGACCATCTGTCAGTGCAAAAAGGGTGTAGTCTTTGCCCATGCCGACGTTAAAGCCAGGCTTGAACTTGGTGCCACATTGACGAATGATGATATTTCCGGCTTTGGCTTCCTGGCCACCGTAGAGTTTGATACCACGGAATTGCGGATTTGAATCGCGGCCGTTCTTGGTTGAACCCTGTCCCTTTTTATGTGCCATGACGGTCTTCCTTGCGTTGAGTTGCTAGCAAATCTTAATCTGCCGCGAACAGTCTGTTCTGCAGCGAGTCGAATATTGTAACAACTCCCCCTCCAGATGCAAGCCCCCAATTAATAGCCTTTTGACGGCCAGTTATCAGTCGTTTGCCAGGCGGGGTCAAAGTCAGCTCAATTCATCACTTATTCAACAGTAAGTCGGTTTTGGATACATTACAACCCCCTATATAAAAACAACCTAGGTGATTCTGTCTAAAAAAAGACCTTTTTAGTCTTTTATAGCTTTATTTTTCCAAAATAACCGATACACTCTACAGACGTATTTGTATTAACTACCTCGATGACACTCATGCAGGGAAGGCAGATGAGTCGTTCGAGCCAGGTGATCCAGCCACAAAGCCGCCGTCAATTTCGCATTCAGGGCCAGGTTCAAGGAGTGGGTTTCCGCCCATTTGTGTTCCGTCTGGCCTGCGATCTGGGACTCAGTGGATTTGTACGTAATGAACCTCAGGGTGTTTTGGTTCAAGTCCAGGGAGACTTAGCCAGCGTCCAGCGGTTTACTGTCTGCATTAAAGAAGATCGCCCGACGCTTGCGTCTTATGACAGCCTGACTTTCCAGGACATGGCCCCCCGCGAAGAACTCAGCGGTCAGCCCTTTGAGATTCTTGCCAGCGTTCAGCGTCATCGCAGTCGCCAAAAAACCAATAAGACTGTGACCGTCGACACTGCCATCTGCCCGGACTGCTTGGCGGAAATGCGTGATCCGGACAATAAGCGTTATCGCTATGGGTTAATCAACTGCACCAACTGTGGGCCGCGGTTTTCCATCATCACGGATGTCCCCTATGACCGCCCCAACACCTCGATGGCCAACTTCCGCATGTGCTTGCCTTGCATGCAGGAATACACCAACCCACGTGATCGCCGCTTCCATGCTCAACCGACTGCCTGTCACGATTGCGGTCCGCAGGTGAGTCTGGTCGATCCTCAAGGTCAGCCTATTGAGGGTGATCCTTATCTCAAAGCTGCTGCTATGCTCGCTGCCGGACGCATCGTTGCGATTAAAGGCATTGGCGGATTTCATCTGGCGGTTCGCGCTGATGATGCCCAGGCCGTCAAACGACTTCGAACGCTTAAGCATCGTGAACACAAGCCTTTTGCCCTGCTGTGTCGGGATTTGGATGTAGCAAGCGATTTAGTGCATCTTTCAGACCATGCAAAGATACAACTCCAATCCAACACCCGCCCGATCATGCTTGCCATGGCAAAACAGGCCGATCAATTCCCCGGTGTGAATCCCGGGACCGATCGCCTGGGTGTGATGCTCCCCTACACGCCGATTCAACACCTGATTTTCGACGCCTGCGAGCAGTTGGACTGTCAGCGTGTTGATGTGTTGGTGATGACATCTGCGAATATCAGTAATGAACCGTTGATCCATAAAAATACGGATGCGCTGGAACACATGGCAGGCATTTGTGACGCAATTCTCTGGCATGACCGGGAGATTGTCCGCAGTGTGGATGACTCGGTTTTGATGTCCATGCAGATTGAAGAACGCGAAGAAGTGATCCTGCCCATGCGTCGCGCGCGTGGCTTTGTTCCAGCCACTTTGCCACTCCCCACGTCGGTTGCCACACCGGGCTTGTGTGTTGGCGGCGAACTGAAAAACACGGTCGCCCTGGTGCGTGATAACAAAGTCATCCTCAGTCATCACATCGGTGATCTGACGCACACCAAGAGTTATCACTACTTCCAGCAGGTTATCGAAGACCTCTGCAAACTGCATGATATCAAGCCTCAATGGATCGCTCATGATCTGCATCCGGTGTACATGAGCAGTCAATATGCCCGGACACTTGCCTCGCGATGGGATGTCCGACTGCTTGCGATTCAACACCACCATGCACATGCAGCAGCAGTGTTGGCTGAACACAAAATCACCGAGCCAGCATTGGCACTGGTATGCGATGGCGTGGGGATGGGTGAAGACGACAGCAGTTGGGGCGGCGAATTGATCCTCTCGAATGTGGCGGACTTCTATCGCATGGGGCATCTCAAACCGTTGATGCTTCCCGGTGGTGACAGTGCTGCCAAGGACACGCGCCGCTGCGCTTTGGCGTGGCTGGCTCAGTTGCCGGGAGTTGATATACCCAACAGTGACATTTTCAGCCGATTGATCCCCGATCCAGCCAGCCGAATGATGCTTGCCAACATGCTCACGCGTAATGTCAACGTCAACGCCAGTTCATCGGCAGGTCGGTACTTCGACGCGGCAGCCGCAATACTGGGTGTCTGTGAACACAATCATTTTGAAGCTCAGGCGCCCATGGCGTTGGAAGCTTTGGCTCGCACGAATCGCCGTGAGTTACCCTCAGCATCGATGTATCGGATTCGACATGGCGTGCTGGATATGACGGCACTGCTTGAATGTCTGATCCTCGATGACACCGATACCGCTTACGGTGCGGATTTATTTCATCAACAACTGGCGCGTGGGTTGGCAGAACTGGCCATCACCCAAGCCATGCAGAGCAAAATTGATGTTGTAGCCCTTTCAGGGGGGGTGTTCTGCAATACGTTGTTGACCCAGCGCGTCACGGCTTTATTGCGTCGCGCAAATTTACATGTGTACGTCCATCAGCAGGTTCCCGCCAACGATGGAGGCTTGGCATACGGTCAGGCCGCTGTCGCTTCTGCCAGAATAGGAGGTCCCGTCTAATGTGTTTAGCAGTTCCCGCCCGTCTCGATGTGTGCAATGAAGATCAAACAGCCTTGGCCGATCTGCATGGCAACCGTGTGGAGATATCCACCGCCCTTGTCCCCGACGCGATTGTTGGTGACTGGGTGCTGATTCATGCAGGCTTTGCCATCCAAAAGCTCACCGAAGAAGAAACCGACGAAATCTGGTCGGTCCTTGAGGAGCTTGAACATGAATGATCAACTTGCACAAAGCCAACTTTGGCTAAAGACCCTCAATGACACAGCCAGCCAACTTCCTGATGGTCAGCATGCCAAGTTCATGGAAGTTTGTGGCACGCACACCATGGCCGCCTTCCGCTGTGGCCTGCACAGTCTGACCCCCGACAATGTCACCCTTCTCTCAGGCCCAGGATGTCCAGTCTGCGTCACCGCACAAGGCGACATCGACCAGATCATCGCTTTAGCCGAGTTACCCGGCGTGACGGTCTGCACCTATGGGGACATGATCCGCGTGCCGGGCCAATCTTCATCACTGGAAAAAGCACGCAGTCAGGGTGCCGATGTCCGCGTGGTGTATTCAACGATGGATGCAGTCAAACTGGCACAGAAAACAGCTGACAAACAGGTGGTCTTTGCAGCAGTGGGTTTTGAAACCACCGCACCTGCCACTGCCGCAGCCATTAAACTTGCTGCCCAACTCAAACTCGAAAACTTCAGCGTCCTGGCATCACACAAATGGGTCATGCCCGCGATGATGGCCCTGCTTGCGTCCGGCGATATCGACATCGACGGATTCCTGCTGCCTGGGCACGTGTCGGTGATCATCGGCACAGAAGCCTTCCGACCCATTGTCGATCAATACAATCTGCCCTGCGTGGTCAGCGGTTTTGAAGATTTCCAGATGACCCAGGGTCTTGCCCGTCTGACTCAACAAGTCCTGGCAGGCAAAGCAGAGTTGGTCAATGACTACCCGCAGGTCGTCAAGCCCGGTGGTAATCCAACGGCACTGGCGTTACTCGCTGAAATCTATGACACCTGCGATGCGTCATGGCGAGGACTGGGTGTGATCCCCGGTTCGGGAATGAGCCTTAAATCTCAGTTCGATCCATTTAATGCAGCCAAACGTTTTAATCTCTCCGCAGTCGACACGCCTGAACCGGCGGGTTGCCTTTGCGGTGAAGTGATTAAAGGCAAGGTCACCCCTGCCCAGTGCAAACTCTTTGGCAATGCATGTACACCCATCAACCCCATCGGCCCATGCATGGTCAGCAGTGAAGGCACCTGCCAGGCATGGTTCAAGTACAACCGCCCCCGCCCCCGGAACCCCCGGAATTTTCAAGACAGTTCCTCAGTGAATTCGACACCTCAAACAACCACCAACACACAGGAGGTTCCCGCATGAATGACACCTCCGAAAAAGTCACCCCCTCCATCCTCGATCGCTCGCGCATCGTGCTGGCTCATGGTGGCGGCGGACAACTCACTGACCAACTCATCAGTGAAGTGATCCTCCCACGCCTTGGGAATGAAACACTCAACGAACTGGATGACGCTGCGATCCTCAACGGCAACATCGCCATGACCATCGACAGCTATGTCGTGGACCCATGGCAATTCCCCGGCGGGGACATCGGCAAGTTAGCTGTCTGTGGCACAGTCAATGATCTATCCGTCAGTGGCGCCAAACCACTGGGTATCGCGCTGAGCCTGATCCTCACCGAAGGTTTTGCCAAGCGTGATCTGGAAACGATCCTTGATTCCATTGGGGAATCCGCAGCTGAAGCCGATGTAAAAATCGTCACCGGCGACACCAAAGTCATCCCCGGCAGTGGCATCTTCATCACCACCGCAGGAGTCGGTTTACGTGATCCAGCCGTCAAGCTCGCATCACGTTACATCCGTCCCGGTGACAAGATCATTATCAACCGTCCCATCGCTGAACATGGCTTAACCGTGATGCTCGCTCGTGAAATGCCCGACATGCAATCGGTACTCAAGACCGATGCTTCGCCACTTAATGGATTGATCGACTTGCTGCTAAAGCAGGTTCCCGGCGAAGACGTGCGGTTCCTGCGGGATGCAACGCGTAGTGGTATCGCAGGTGTCACCACCGACATTGCGACCAATACCGGTTACCACGTGATGCTCCATGAGCCGGACATCCCCGTCGATGCGCATGTGCAACATGCTGCGGACATGCTTGGGCTTGATGTGTTGGAAGTAGCCAATGAAGGCGTCGTCGTCGCAGTGGTCAGTCCGGATGTCGCAGACCAAGCCGTTGCGGTCATGCGTCAACATCCCTACGGACGCCAAGCCTGCGTGATCGGTGAAGTCCAGAACAATCGTGATGGTATCTGTGAAATCACCACCATGATCGGTGGTCACAGAATCGTTCATAAACCTTACGGCGAGCAATTGCCTCGCATTTGTTGAAGACGTTCTCAATTTATATGACTCCATGAAAGGAACGAGAACATGCATTTAGGAGACACAATGGTCACACCCGGTTGCGCAGTCTTTGGACTGTCGACCCTGGCCCTTGGCGCGGGGGCAGCCTACCTGCTACACCGCAAACAGAAACATCAAACCCCACAGCCGATGCGCTTTGCATTGGGAACCGCAGCCGTATTTGCGATGCAGACGTTTAACGTCACCGTCATCCCAGACGCCAGCTCCGGACACCTCATCGGCGGATACCTGCTGGCAAGCTGGTTTGGCCCGCTTTATGCACTGTTGGGGTTGGCGATGGTACTTGCCACACAAAGTCTGCTTTTTGCAGATGGTGGCCTTGCCATGTGGGGATTAAACAGTGTCCTCATGGGCGTGATCCCAGGCGTCCTGGTGTTTAGCCTTGTCAAGCAATTCGCAGGCAAGAAGTCCGACACGATGCTCGCTCGCGCAGCAGGCAGTTGGCTAAGCGTCTTTGGAGCAGGTCTGTTCTGCAGTCTTTGCGTTATGTCTCGTCCTGAAGCCCGTGAACAGGCCGTGACCTGGATGAGCACGATGGTCGGTGTCCATGCCTTGATTGGCATCGTCGAAGCCATCGTCACGGTCAGTTTGCTTACTGCCGTTGAACGCATTGCCAAGCTCAACTGGTCAATGACTATGCAGACCGCCGTCTCCTGCATCGCCATGGCTGGGATCGTCATCGCTGCAAGCTTTGGCGCAAGTCCGTATCCCGATGGACTGGAATACAGTCTTGAACATCTGGGTCTGACAACAGCCACGATTGAAAACACTATCGCCCTTTGGCCGGACTATAGCAGTCTGGTTGGGACGCTTATGGGCAACCTCATACTTCTGTCCACCGCCGCCGCCGTTGTCTTTGTCCTTAGCTCTTTGACTTCCAAGAAAGTGAGTGACTGAACATGATTATGCCGAATCAAAAAATCGCGCCCCCGTCGGATGACAAGCGATGGAAAGTGGTCGAAACCACCATCCGTCGCAACGGGTCATCCTCCGGTGCGTTGATCGAAACTCTGCACAGTGTGCAGGAATGGTTCGGGTACCTGGATGACGAGGCACTGACCTACGTTGCCCAGCGCCTGATGGTTCCCCTCTCGAAGGTGTACGGCGTTGCAACCTTCTACCATTTCTTCACCCTCAAGCCCGGTGGCAAGCATACCTGCGTGGTCTGCAACGGCACGGCATGCTACATCAAGGGTGCCAAGAAACTCATCGACTCCATGGCTGATAAATACGGCGTCAAACCCGGTGAAACCTCCAAGGACGGCGAGCTTTCCGTACTCACTGCCCGTTGTCTGGGTTCATGCGGCCTGGCTCCGGCGGTCGTGATCGACGGTGACGTCAAGGGCAACATCGAATCCGATGAACTGATCGATGTTCTGGAAGGAGTGATCAATCATGACGCCTGATGAATTAATGGATGTCGCACAGGGCTTGCAGGAAAAGGACGCCAAGACGCCCAACCATGTCCGCGTCTGCACCGCTGCAAGTTGCCTGTCTTTAAAAAGTGACGATCTGGCCAAAGAGATCAAAAAAGAACTCAAAGAAGTCGGCAAGGACAAGGAAACCAAAGTCCGTTGCGTTGGCTGTATGGGTCTGTGTTCTGCTGGCCCGTTGGTCAGTGTGGAATCACAGGATCAAGAACCGGTGATGTATCAGAACGTCACCGTCGATAACGCCTCGCAAATTGCCAAGTCTGTTGCCAGTGGCAGCAAGATCGAGGAACTGGTCTGTGATACGAAGATTCCGTTCTTCGCTCGCCAGGAAAAAATCGTGCTGGAAAACTCCGGCGTGATCGATGCTGATGACATCAACGACTACATTGCCAACGATGGCTATCAGGCGTTGATGACCGCAATCAGCGAGATGCAACCCAATGAAGTCCTCGACGAAATCACCAAGAGCGGCCTGCGCGGTCGTGGTGGTGCGGGCTTCCCAACAGGTCTGAAATGGAACATGTTGGCCAAGACACCTTCGGATACCAAGTACATCATCTGCAACGCAGACGAAGGTGACCCCGGTGCATTCATGGACCGTGCGATTCTTGAATCCGACCCCCATCGCATCCTTGAAGGGATGGCGTTGGCAGCCTACGCCACCGGTGCGACTGAAGGCTTCATTTACGTGCGTGCCGAGTATCCGCTGGCCATTAAACGTCTCAAAACGGCCATCCGTTTGGCAACCAAGAACAACTTCCTGGGCTCAACCATCGGTGGGACGAAGTTCAGCTTCACCATCGATATCCGTCTGGGTGCAGGTGCCTTTGTCTGTGGTGAAGAAACCGCATTGATCGCCTCCATCGAAGGTAAGCGTGGTCAACCGCGTCCACGTCCGCCATTCCCTGCTGAAAAGGGACTCTGGGGCAAACCCACGAGTATCAACAACGTCGAAACCCTGGCCAACATCGCTCCCATTGTCCGCAAGGGTGGCGAATGGTTTGCAGGTATCGGCACCAACAAGTCCAAGGGCACCAAAGTCTTTGCACTGGCTGGCAAAATCAACAACACCGGACTCATCGAAGTCCCCATGGGGTTGACCCTTCGCGACATTGTCTTTGACATCGGTGGCGGGATTCCTGATGGCCAGGAATTCAAAGCCGTGCAAACCGGTGGGCCTTCAGGCGGGTGTCTACCTGAAGAACATCTGGACATGGGCGTCGATTACGACTCCCTTCGCACCGCAGGCTCGATCATGGGCTCGGGTGGCATGATCATCATGGATCAAACTTCCAACATGGTCGATGTGGCTCGCTTCTTCATGGAATTCTGCATGAGTGAATCGTGTGGCAAGTGTATCCCCTGCCGTGTGGGTACTTACCAGATGCATGAATTGCTCAACCGTATCGCTGAAGGCGAAGGTACCACCGATGACCTTGCCAAGCTCGAAGAACTCTGCGATGTCGTAGCCAACACCAGCTTGTGTGGTCTTGGTCAGACTTCGCCTAATCCTGTCCGCAGTACGCTGCGCTATTTCCGACATGAATATCTTGAACTGATTGATGGCAAGCACATCCCAGCGGGTGCAGGCCAGGAGGTGGCATCATGAGTAAAGTGACCCGCGTCGTCACGCTGAGCATCAATGACCAGGAGGTCACCGGCCGTGAGGATGAATCCATCCTTCAGGTCGCCCGTCAGCATGACATTGATATTCCGACCCTTTGTTTCCTTGAAGGTCTATCAGGCTGGGGCTCTTGTCGCATCTGTCTGATCGCTGTTGAGGGCGTTCCCAAGCTTCTGCCTGCATGCATGACCTACTGTGCAGAAGGCATGAAAGTCCAAACCGAAAACGAGCAGATCAAGGCCTATCGCAAAAGCATTCTTGAATTGCTCTTCTCTGAGCGCAATCACATCTGTAGTGTCTGCGTCAGTAACGGTGCTTGCGAATTACAGTCACTGGCTCAGAAGTGTGGTGTGGACCATGTGTCCCTGCCCTACCGCTTCCCGGATTACGAAGTGGATTCATCACACAATCTCTTCCGCAATGACCACAACCGCTGCGTGCTTTGTACACGCTGTATTCGGGTCTGCGATGAAATTGAAGGTGCCCACGTCTGGGATCTTGCAGACCGCGGCATTGATGCCAAGGTCATCTCTGATCTCAATGCCCCTTGGGGTGATTCGGAGACCTGCACCAACTGCGGCAAGTGCGTACAGGTCTGCCCGACCGGTGCGTTGGTTCAAAAAGGTACGGCGGTTGCTGAAATGCACAAGCGTCGCGCCTTCCTGCCTTATCTCAATGCCATGAGAGGAAACCACGGATGAGTGATACCATCACAAAAATAAAAGTTGCCACCATCTGGATCGACGGCTGCTCAGGTTGCCACATGTCGTTCCTGGATATCGATGAACGTATTTTGGATTTGGCCCCGCATATCGACATGGTCTACGGCCCGTTGGTTGATCTCAAAGAGATTCCCGAAGGTTTGGATCTGGTGATCGTCGAAGGTGCCGTCGCCAATGAAGCTGATCTGCATCATGTGTTGGAACTGCGTAAGAAGTCCAAATTCATGATCGCGTTAGGTGATTGTGCAGTGAGTGGCAACGTGCCCTCCATGCGGAATCCCATCGGTCAGGAAGCCTGCTTTGAGCGTGCGTATTTTGAAAATGCCGACACCGGTCAGCAGATTCCCACCAATGGTGTGCCAGCGTTACTCAAGAACGCGATTCCGGTGCATCAGGCAGTGAAGGTTGACCTGTTTATTCAGGGATGCCCACCGCCAGCGGATGCCATTTTCTTCGTCCTTTCCGAGCTTGTTGCCGGACGAGTCCCCGATCCTACCAAAGTCACGCGATTCGGCGCTTAAACGCCAGTCGCCTGTTGGAGAATACACGTGTCTAGAACCATAGAAATTGATCCAGTCACGCGCATCGAGGGCCACGCCCGGATCACCATCAAACTTGATGATGGTGGCAATGTCGATGACGCGTTATTCCACGTCACCCAGTTCCGTGGGTTTGAAAAGTTTTGTGAAGGTCGTCCCTTCCCGGAAATGCCTTCACTGACTGCTCGTACCTGCGGGATCTGTCCTGTGAGTCACCTGATGGCTGCCAGTAAAGCCTGTGACGAAATCATGGCAGTGGACATCCCACCTGTTGCTAAAAAGCTGCGTCGGATCATGAACTTCGCGCAGTTGACTCAGTCCCATGCACTGAGTTTCTTTCACCTTTCAAGCCCGGACATGCTCCTGGGTTGGGATGCCGATCCTGCCAAGCGAAATGTGTTTGGCGTCATCGTCGAATTCCCGGACCTGGCCCGAATGGGTATCCGTCTGCGTCAGATCGGTCAAAGCATCATCGCCATCCTGGGTAACAAACGTGTCCACCCGGCATGGATGGTGCCCGGTGGTGTCAATGCACCCTTGACCGCTGAAAAACGTGACGAAATCCTGCCCATGGCTGAAGAAGCACTGGGACTGGCGCTTAAGACCTACGGCTGGTACAAAACCCAGTACAGCAACTTCTCAGAAGAAATCGAACACTTCGCCAACTTCCCATCACTGTACATGGGCATGGTCAACGAAGAAGGTAATCTCGAACATTACGACGGATACCTTCGCGTGATGAACCATGACGGCTCACTGCTACATGACAAAGTCCCCACCGATAACTACCAGGACATCGTCGGTGAAGCAGTCGAAGATTTCAGCTACATGAAGTTCCCGTACTACAAGCCCATGGGTTACCCCCAAGGCATGTACCGCGTCGGACCACTGGCTCGACTGAATGTCTGTAACAAGTGCGGCACCCCCCAGGCGGACATCGCCTTGGCTGAGTTCCGTGCCTTGCAGAAAAACAGCGGCCCGGTGACATCCAGTTTCCACTTCCACTATGCCCGTCTGATCGAAATCATCTTCGCCCTTGAGAAGATGCTCGAACTGCTGCGTCACGACGACATTCTCAGCGAGATGGTTCGCGCTCGGGCACGTGGTAACCGCAGCCGTGGTATCGGTATTGCCGAAGCACCACGCGGGACGTTGATCCATGACTATGAAGTCGACAAGCATTGCCAGATGACCAAGGCCAATCTCATCATTGCCACCGGTCACAACAACCTGGCGATGAACGCCGGCGTCAAACAGGTCGCTCAGCATTGGATCAAGGATGGCAAGATTGAAGAGCACATGCTCAACCGCGTCGAAGCAGTCATTCGCTGCTATGACCCGTGTCTGAGTTGTGCGACGCATGCCATGGGCAAGATGCCGCTGCACATCGAACTGACCGACGCTTCTGGCAAGATCATTGATGAAGTGACACGCGGGTAAGATTGTTTATTGTTTTAACCACAGAGTCACAGAGGCACAGAGATGACACAGAGTAAACATTCAGACATGAATAAGGTGCAAACACATGCATCACTTTCATGCTCTGTCCGGATTTGCTCTGTGACTCTGTGCCTCTGCGGTTCATTCCATAGGCATTGTTGTCTGTGGGGATATACAAATTAACACGTCCATTGAAAGAGTTCTTACAAAATGAAACGTGCATTGATAATAGGGTTTGGCTCTGAGATTCGTGGGGACGATGCCTTTGGGCCGCAGGTTGCATATGAACTTCAAGACAGGGTTCACCCGGAAGTCGTGGTGGAAACCTGTCAGGGATTGACGCCTGATATTGCGTTGACCATTTCAGAAGTGGACATCGTGATTTTCGTGGACTGTGCCGTGGGGCCAGAGCCAGGAAAAATCAATCATCAACTCATTACGCCCAGTGATGACAAAAGTCTTTCGATGGTTCACTTTCTAAGTCCCGAATCACTGCTGACATGGTGCGGATCGCTGTATGGCAAGTTGCCTGAAGCGCACGTCTTCACCGTCACCGGCAAGTGCTATGACATCAGTAACAGTCTCACCGAGCCGGTGCTCAATGCCTTCCCGCAAGTCGTCGAACAAGTTTTATCACTGCTTGCACAAAACGGTTTGCCCGGGCATAAGGTGATGAGCCATGCATGAGTTTTCATTAGCAACATCAATGGTCGATCTCGTCAAAGCCAACTGCCCTGAGGGTGAAGAGCTTGAGAGTATCACCATCGAGGCCGGCCCCATGCGTGGCATCGAACCTCAAGCGATGCAATGGGCATGGGAAGCAGCAACGCAACACACACCTATCGCAGGATGCAAACTCCAACTCATTCAGCAGCCCTGGAAGCTGCACTGCCCTGACTGTCAGACAAGTTTTGAAGCCGATGACATGTTCACCGATTGTGAATGTGGATGTGACAAAACCTCGCCGGTGGATTGTGACAACCTTCGACTTGTGAGGTTAACGCTTAAAGATAAAGTAGGGGTAAGTGATTCGTGATTTGGGATTAGGGCAAGGCACTTTTCATCAAAGCATATTTTTATTTACCCTAATCCCTACTCACTAATCACTACTCCCTGAAAACAAAGGTTCCCGCCATGGATATTCCGATTGTCGAAAATGTTCTGAAACTCAACGATGAAGTCGCTGCGATTAATCGTAAAACACTCAAAGAAGCAGGTGTCTACACCGTGGACCTCATCGGTTCACCGGGCAGTGGCAAAACCTCACTGCTCGAAGCCACCTTCAAAGCCATAGGTGATAAAGCACGCATCGGTGTCCTTGTCGGTGATCTGACCACCGCGCGCGATGCCACACGCATTTCCAAATGGTGTCCCGATGTCGTGCAGATCAACACCGGCAAAGGCTGTCACCTCGATGCCAACCAGGTCCGTCAAGGACTCGACCGACTCAAGCTCGACGAGTTGGATATTCTCGTTATTGAAAACGTCGGCAATCTCATCTGTCCTGTCGGTTTTGATCTTGGGCAGGATTCGAAAGTCGGTTTATTCAGTGTTGCTGAAGGCGATGACAAACCTGCCAAGCATCCGTACATTGTGATGGAAGCCGAGTTACTGCTGCTCAACAAGATGGACCTGCTGCCTCACGTGACCTTTGACATGGACATTTTCAAGGAAGACATCAGCCGCATCAATCCCACCGTCCAACTCATGGAAGTCTGCGCGACCAATGGCTGGATCAACGAATGGTGCGATTGGTTGCTGGCCAAAGTCGGCAAGTAATTCATCAAGACATTTCGATCACGGTTCAACACGTTAGCACCGGATGTGAATCCGGTGCAGGTGCTTCATGTCGGTTGAAGGATGGGTAGTGCGAATGCGAAACCAACACTACTGCTATTCCCACCGCCACCGCTTTGGGTAATATTGAGACGCACCATCATTTCCGATTCTTGATTTGGATCATCACCATTTCATGTAGTGTCTGTGTATCATGTGCGAATCATGAGTTGTATGAATTTCATTTTTTCCCTTGCCCAAAGTGATCCTGTTGCGTTGTCGCAGGACCAACTGCTCTGGAACGTCATCATCGCAGGTGTCGCCTCGGCATTGGCGACGGGGTTGGGGGCGATCCCGTTTATTTTCATGCGCGGCAACACCACCCCCAAGTGGCAAGGCTACTGCTCCGGGGCAGCAGGCGGAATGATGATCGGCGCATCGGTCTTCAGTCTTGTTCATGAAGGCCAACAAATCAACCCGCAGACCACCGTCGTTGGACTCCTGGCGGGAATGATCTTTCTATGGATCGCTGCCAAGTTCCTGCATGATCATCACAGTCACGACGTTGCTGAACATGACCATGAACACGAACACCAAGACCACGAGCATCAACATAGCCATGTCCAACAGCTTCAATCTTCCAAGCTTTCACCGCAGAGCCTACTCGTCCTGCTGACGATGTTTGTTCACAGTGGTGCTGAAGGCATTGCCATCGGCGTGGGGTTTGCTTCGGGCGAAATCGAGCTTGGGATTCTCGTTGCCTTGGTGATTAGCGTCCACAACATCCCCGAGGGAATCGCCATCACCTTGCCGATGCACGCACAGGGGATCAGTCTGTGGAAGTGTGCCTGGTGGAGTGTGTTTTCGTCACTGCCTCAACCGATCGTAGCCATCCCTGCATTCCTGCTGGTGCATCACTTCCAATACCTTGTTGCACCGAGCATGGGCTTTGCAGCAGGTGCGATGTTGTACCTCGTCGTCGCCGAATTGTTGCCTGAGAGTTACGCACGCTGCACCAAGCATCAAACCGCATGGTCAGTGATGGTCGGACTTCTGGGCATGTTGGTATTTGTCATGCTCGTGGACTAACCCCCCGGAAGTTTTACTTGGATTCAAGTAACATTTCTGACTTTGCTAAACGCTGCCCCCGGAAGTTTCACTTGGATTCAGGTATCATTTCTGACTTTGCTAAACGTCTGCCTTCGGAAGTTCGCCTTGGTTTCCAGTATCATTTCAGGCATGAATCACAGCGTCAAAGAGACACAACGTCTGAGATTGGTATGTCTATGCAGTTTGCTTTGCATCTTCACTGGCTGTCAGACCAAGATGACTGCACGCCAGGCACAACGTGATCTCAAACAACTTGTTGATACCGCGACACCTGTTTTTGAACATGATCACATCGCGTTACTCCACTGTGGCAACTTCGCGGATCACGCAAAAATTCAGCAATGCATCACCCAAACCCAACGTGCGGTCGACATCTGGTTTAGCAGTAAGCCCCGCGACTATACCACCCGACTACTCATCTTTTCACCTGACGAACCACTGGGCAAACAACTGGCCAAAGAGATGGGATCAAGCAGTCACGTTGCAGGCAATACCGAAGCCCGGACGCATACCATCCTCATTAGCGGCTATCCGTCTCAAGAAGACTTCTGGGCAACGTTGCGACATGAATTAACGCATGATGCGATGCTTCGCCATTTTGATACCGTTGAACAATTGCCACCCTTTTGGCTTACCGAAGGGATGGCTACGGTGTTTGAAGTCCCTGCTTATGCGGATGGGAAACCCGCAATCAATCCCAAGCGACTTGATCGTTTCAAAATCATTTGCAACAACCAAAAGCTAAACGTCCTGCCTTTGATTACCCGTGAATCAAACACGCGATCCAGTTCCAATGATTATGCTCAAGCGTGGGGGCTGACCTATTTTTTGATGCGTCAACACTCTGCGGATATGCGTCGGTATCTTGCAATGTATCAACAACGAACATTCGAGAACACGCAACACCAATCGCAATTTGACGACTGTTTTGTTCAGCAGCAATCGCACGCTCAATTGATGAGCCAACTCTCACGCTGGTGTTCGTTGCAGATGACACCTCGTTAAAACGACTCTTCATCCTTACCGGATTCGTAACTGCGATCCACTTGAAACTACTTGATAGTCTGCACATTCAGGACACTTTGCTTGTCAAACTGTTGAGGCGTGTCCACATTTTTAAAATGGTTGTTTTTCAAAGTCACCTGACGCGTGCCATAGAAATTAATCCCAAGCGCTGCATCTTTGAAAGTGCAATCCTTGACGGTGATATGTCCCATGTATGGCAAGTCGCTGCCCCAAGTCCGGGCTGCTAGCATCCCCAACGCATTGTTGCGTTTGACCCAACCACTATCGATAAATGTGGTACGACTGACAGTGACATCCTGCGGGAACATCCCTTCACCTTCATTGATCGCAGCACCAATCATCAAGGCTGGATACATGATGTTGTCATAGGTACAGTCTTGGATCAAAGCATGTGAGTTCCGCAGAATGCTGGCGCTACCGGCAATGGCTCGGAAGTGACTGTTCTTTAGTTCATAGTGTTCGATATCCCAACCCCAAACTGTCACCAAAGTGTCTTGGGTCACAAATGAGGGGATCGGTTTATCAAGTGTGATGACGAATTGGGAATCACTGACACCTCGCTGAATATCACATGATTTTAAAATACGACTCTCAGGTTGATCCTTGTCCCAGAAAGTCAGTTTAGTGTCCAGCGGGATTTTCCATGCTGTGCTGTATTTCTTTTTGCACAGCAGTTGGATATCAGACTGTTTTTCAATCACCTTCAAAAATGAGCCATGCACATTCTGCCCATCCCAGCGGACACCTTCAATGAACATGTCGTCAATGACAACCTTGCCAGAGCATGCATAGAGTTTCCATCCATCACGTGGGCTGGTAGCCAGTTGATTGTTATCCGAACGGACTACGATTCGATCCGCTGTGATGTTGTGACACAACTGAGTACACATGGCAAACCCAGCGGCATTGGTGGTCCAGAGATTGGATAACGTCAGATCATTGGCATTGAAAAACAGAACCTGATACCCCCAGAATCCGTTATGCCAGGATAATCCATCCCCCATCTGAACCTTGCTGGCAATTGAATGACTGGGTAGTCTCATCAAACGTTGAGCATCATCACCGACAACTTGCCATGACAGTTCTTTGCGATTCTTGTTCACATCATTACCGAAAGTCAGACTCGGTTGCTGCTTTAGTCGCCTGGTTTTGATATCCCAGGTATTCATGCAGTATGCCCCCATCCCATCGACACGTGGCAGGTCATCAAAAATGCGCACGGTGAGAGATTGTTCATCCAACGCCACCACTTCACCTGCGGTTGCATACTGCGGATCATTATCAAACAGCAGGTTTCGGACGGTCATCCGTTGACAATTGGTCACCGAAAACAACGTGCCAATACCTTTGTTATTGGTATAAAAGTCATTGTTGCGTACCAGCTTTGTTGCAGGTTTGCCATGTTCATCGGTGACACCTTGGACGGTCAAATCATCAATGTCGATCAGTTTGATTCCGTTGCGATCAATGTCATATCGTCCAGCATCAAATTGCAGTATCTTTGCGCCGGATTGTTTGAGATGCTTGATCGCTTTGATGATTGCTGTGGTGTCATCCTGCCCATCGTTGGGGATGGCACCAAAGTCTTTCACATGAATCGGCATGACTGCCGTGGGTGTCGTGGACATTTCAACCGCCTGTACAACAGTGACTGCGCTGATCCCAAAGAAGATCAGGCCAATCGTTTTTAAGAAAATAAACATCAAACATTCCTTGTTGGATCATCCGAGTGAACCGTTGTGTTTTTATTTGTATCCGCCGTACCAGAAGTCGCGTGATTTTTGAGCGGTATAGCTTGCATCATTGACGATGTCTGCCATGCTGCTGTAGCTTTCCGGATTGGCATGTCCGTCGAGATAGGAGATGTTGACCGTCTTGCCGTTACCGTGTCGGTTTTCCTTGTAAAACGGTGATCCATTCATCATTGCAGAGAAGGATGATCGGTATTGGAAATAGGTGCTGTTATCGCTGAGCGTTTGTGTCGGGCCGTCGACGATCAAAGCGGTCTTACCCGGCTTGACGATTGAGCCGAATCGCGTGAACTGCTTGTACTTGTTACCGGGCACAATAAACCAGCCTGGTTGAAATCGAACATTGCACTGATAGGGACGCGTACTGCTTTGGGTGGGTGCATCCTGTGCTGAGGGACAGTTGAGGATTGTCCCCTGCCAGGGTGCTGCTGAGAAAATGTCGGTTCCTGTGATTGTATTGCCAGTGGTTGGATGCTTGATGGGCGTCCCCATATGGTGGACCAGCGTGTACTGCCAGAACCATGTGTTGGTGCCTGCAAGATCTTTGGATGCAGCAAGAACAATGCAACTGTTATTGTCCGTCCCATAGCTGAAAGACGCAGCCATCAATCCGCGGAGATTGCTTAAGCACTGCAGGTCTCTGGCGGATTTTCGTGCAGCGCCCAATGCTGGGAGCAGAATGGCGATGAGCAATGCGATGATGGAAATCACCACGAGTAATTCGATAAGTGTGAATGCTGATTGTCGTTGTTGGCTGTGATTCATTGTGTACTCATCCATCTTGAATAATGGGAGGGTTAACGCGCTCGCTGGGTTGATCCGCGAACAATTAATTGGGTTTTTGTTTTAATCACCTTGGATGCGGTATTAGGATTTTTAATCTGCTCTAGCAACAGGTCAACAAGTTGCTGAGCTATATCCTGCATCGGTTCATGTACAACGGTGACGCCCGGACGCAACCAGGGGGTAAAACTGTTTTCATCAAATGATGCGATGGCAAGGTCTTGCCCGACACATCGCCCTGCTTTTTCTGCTCCTGCATACACCGCAGGCGTCGCAATCGCGTTATGCACGATCAACACATTAATCTGCGGATGGTCTTTGAGTAATGCGATCGTCTGTTGATACCAATGCTCCATCGACTTGGATTCTTCAGCGGGATACCACCATTTGTCCGGACACCTCAGGCCGTGAACATGCATAGCTTGGTGCAACATGCGCGTCCGAGGATGCTCAAGTTCATCGACATGGGGCAATTGCTGCGGTTGAATGAGCAGGCCGACTTTGTCCCAGCCCTGTTCTTTGAGATGGGCAACCAACTGTGTCACGCCATGCTCATAATCCACACTGACATGGCTGTACTCGCCAGTTGGCTTGCCCTGATTCTGATGGCGGAGGATAAATGGTGCAGCCAGTGGCACATCCAGATAATCGTCATCGCCATCCCAAAGCCCTTCGAGCGCGATAATGCCATCGACAGATTTTTGAGGCAGCCACGCCAGGAGATTGCGTTGGCGGTCACGTGACGCGCCGGTCTCCATAGGCAGGCAGGTGTAACCGTTGTCCCACAGTCGCTGTTGAATCAATGACGCATAGTGACCATAAAACGGGTTGGACAGATCGTTGAGGATCACCCCGATATTGTGTGTTTTGCCTGTGGCCAAGACCTGAGCAGCACGACGTGGGACATAGCCCATCTCCCGAGCAATGGATTCTATTTTCTGCCTCGTGGCCTGTGATACGCGATTGTAATGCCGACCATTGAGTACCAGTGAAACCGTGGCTTCGGAAGTGTTGGCTTTAGCTGAAATATCTTTAAGTGTTGCCGACATAGTTGTTAAACCTAAATATTGTATTGACAAACCACGATCGTGTTAAGCGGTTAACTTATTTAATCGTAGACATGGAACCGGACAAGTCAAGCGCTTAACATAAGTTAAAAAAAACTCACCCGGATCTGATTCCAAGTGAGTCATTGGGCTGAAAATTGAGCTTGTATGAAGATCACACCGGCTCGCCAGCAATTTCCTCGTCGGTGAGGTAGCATCCGGTGTCGGCTGCCCAGGGGTTGCCGGTGCTGATTTCGGCACGGGCGCGGAGACTGCCACCGCAGACATTTTTGAATCGACAAGTAGCGCATCGGCCTTCGAGCTTGTCGGTTCGGTCTTTGAGTCCTGCCATGATGGGGTCGGAGGTGTCCTGCCAGATTTCGGAGAACGGGCGATCCTTCACACAGCCAAAGGTACGGAACATGGAGAACTGGTCAGCATGGACATTGCCAAAGAAGTCGATATCCGCGATGCCCACACCGGATGAATACTTCGCCCCGCCGTTCCACTTGAGCATCTCCAAGACCTGATCGGCTCTTGGATGGTTTTCCTCTTTCATCTTCATGTACAGGTACGGCCCGTCGCAGTGGTTGTCGACAGTGAGAATTTCAACACGTTTACCTGCATCATGAAATGCCTTGGTGCGCCGGATGATTGTGTCCATGGCGTTGCGTGACGTTTGGTGATCCATGGCATTGAGATCGACACCTCGTCCTGCTGGGCAAAGGTGATAGAAGCAGGCACGATTGATTTCTTCGCGGTCGATAAAGTCAAAAATACCGTCAAGATCTTCGCAGGTATGCCGGGTCAAGGTAAGTCTCAGGCCGACCTTTTGGCCGACATCCACGCAATGCTTAAAGCCTTTCATGGTACGGTTAAATGCACCTTTCATGCCACGGAATTCATCATGAATTTTGGCATGAGCACTGTCGAGACTGATACCAACATAAGCGAAGTTCAAGTCTTTGAGCTTTTGAGCGGTATCGCGGTCAATGAGCGTACCGTTGGTTGACAGAACCACGTGCAGCTTTTTGGATCGTGCATACTCAGCGAGTTCAAAGATGTCTGGCCGAACCAGTGGCTCACCGCCGGAGAGCAGCAGCGCGGGGACTTTGTACTCCGCAAGGTTGTCGATGAGTTCTTTGCCCTGCTCGGTGGTCAGTTCATCAGGATACTTAAGCGCTTCGGAGTTGGTGTAACAGTGAACGCACTTGAGATTGCAGGTGCGCGTTACGTTCCAGACGACAATCGGGCGTCGTTCTTTGGCGGACTTGGCGACAGCCATCCGCTGATGTTCAGGCGGATCGATCTGGGTAATGGCTCGACCATAGCGATGAGGTGTACTGGGTGTTTCCAGGCCACAGTAAAGAACACTGATATCGATCACGGCGGGTTGATCCTTTCTCAGTAGGGCTTCGAATCAGGCCAACGTGGAGGCACTCGAAACTCAGCTCTTTTGATTATGCAAGTCAGTCAAAGCATTTACCTTGACGTAAATCAATGATCTGGGGTTGATTCCCAAACTTTTTGAGGTATTCTTATCTTAATATCTTTTACCAGAAGATGCGAGACCCTACCTCATGAAATTTGATTTACCCCCCGCCATGCACATGCGACCCGGTACGCATCCGGGTGCTGCTGCCCATCATTCTGCGAGTAGTTCATTGCGTCATCCCGTGAATCACATCCCGACCGCCGGTCAACCCAAGCAGATGCCGATGATGGATTACAAAGCCGAGGATGTGCATCACAGTCCGTTTTTAGTCTTTTATGAGACAACACGTGCGTGCGATTTGGTTTGTCAGCACTGCCGGGCATGCGCCCAATCTCAGGCACATCCCAATCAGATGTCCACGCAAACATCCAAGGCGATGATTGATGAGTTGGCCAAATTCCCCAAACCGCCGCTATTGGTGATGACCGGGGGCGATCCGCTTAAGCGACATGATATTTACGAACTCATCCGACATGGCAAATCCAAAGGTCTTCGCATTGCGATGACGCCCTCTGCCACGCCGTTGGTCACCGCTAAGGCGATTGGCGATCTGCGTGATGCGGGAGTCTCCCGTATGGCGATCAGTCTCGATGGTGCCGACGCCAAAACCCATGACGCGTTCCGTGGCATTGATGGCATTTTCGAACGTTCACTACGCATCATCAAGGACACCCACGAAGCCGGTCTGCCCATGCAGATCAATACCACGATCACCAAACGCAATCTCCATCAAGTCGATGCCATCGCCGAATTGATTAACCGTCCTGGTGTTGTGTTATGGTCGGTGTTCTTCCTGGTCCCCGTAGGTCGTGGTCTTCGTGAACAAGGCATTGAACCTGCGCAGTATGAACAAGTATTCGAAAGACTTTGGCATCACGCCCAAACCAAGAACTATGGCGTGAAAACCACCGAAGCCCATCACTACCGCCGCTTTGTACTTCAGCAAAAAGGTGACCCGCAAGCCAACCCCACAGCCCTGGCTGGCAAACCCAAAGTCCAACGAGCACCCATTGGTATCAGTGATGGTAAAGGCGTCATGTTCATCAGTCACGTCGGCGATATGTATCCAAGCGGATTCCTGCCAATCAACTGTGGGCACTTCCCTGACAAGTCACCCATCGATGTTTACCAGAATGACATGACATTCAAAGACCTGCGAAATCCTGACCAGTTCAGTGGCAAGTGTGGTGTCTGTGAATTCCGAAAAGTCTGTGGCGGCAGTCGCGCCCGTGCCTACGCACTGACACGTGACCCCTTGGCATCGGAGCCACATTGCGTGTACCTGCCCAAAGCATGGTCCGCGGGCAAGTAACTTTGTGCCACTGTCGTCAAACATTTTAAATCAACCGAAAGCTTAAAGTTACTCAATTCATTTTTTACCGCTTAGACGCCATGAAGCTCAGTACAAACCGAGAATAAACCGGTGAATATCTCTGCCTTATTTAGCTTGGCGTTCTTGGCGTCTTGGCGGTGAAATAATTGATACTGGTTATTCGAAAACCTCAACGGATCAAAGGCAACACCTCATGCCCGAATCACTGACACTATGCGACCTTGATGCAAAACTGCTCAACCGCATTCAATCTTCGATCCCCTTAACTGCGACTCCCTTCGCCACACTTGCAGAGGAGTTGGGCGTTGACGAGTCGACCTGTATCGAACGCCTGCATGTCTTACGACATGATCTGAATTACATCCGCCAAATCTCGCCCATTTTCGACACCCATGCACTGGGCTATCAATCGAGCTTGGTAGCTGCAAAAGTCGCACCTGAAAAAATCGAACATGCAGTCAAAGTCATCAACAGTCATCCGGGCGTGTCCCACAATTACCAACGGGATCATGCGTTTAATCTCTGGTACACCGTTGCAGTGAGTCCGGACAGTCCATTGGGGTTGGAGAAAACCGTCGAAAAATTACATGAACTTTCCGGTGCCCAGTCCACACGATTGCTCCCGACACTTAAGCTTTACAAAATCGGTGTGAAGCTCAACATGGGTAACACCCAAAACGACTCGCCCAAAGCCAACCATTTTACGCAGGCTGATCGGGATCAGAAATCAACGCCGTTAACGCAATTGGATCGTGAGTTAATCCGTGTCCTGCAACAAGATTTACCCCTTGTTTCAAGACCTTTTAACGCAATAGCCAAGCAAGTGGGTTGTACCGTGCAGGACTTACTTGATGCCTGTCAACGGTACCTAGACCGCAAACAGATGCGCCGGTTCAGCGCGGTGTTACATCATCGCAAAGCAGGTTTTGGTGCCAATGCTATGGGGGTTTGGCAGTGTCCTGAAAACCAAATCGATGAGATGGGAAGCAAGTGTGCAGCCTTTGACGAAGTAAGTCATTGCTATCACCGCCCTGCTTATGACGACCTGCCCTACACACTCTACACCATGGTGCATGGCAAGACCCCTGAAGATGCGCTAGATGTCTTAAAGCGCATCCAGAAAGTCACCGGCATCCAAAACTACAGTGCGCTTTGGAGTACCAAAGAATTCAAGAAAGTCCGCGTACAATATTTCACGGATGATCAAGCGCAGTGGGAAGCACAGAACGGTTAATCAAGATCACCTAATTGAATCCCATAATGCATCATCATGTTTGGGAGGAAAATCTCTTGGCAACTTCTCCCATTCCAAACCGGGACGATTTTTTAAATCCAATACTTTGTCAATTACATCTGAAAATTTGAGAATTGACTTGGGAAATTTATTGTCGAAATATGACGACTTGGTTTTACCATTTTGGTGTCTTAACAAAACCCATTGAATTCCATCATGCCATTGTCCAATGTACTTTTTTCTTAACCGACGAATTTCATTGCTTTGTAATAATTTCAGTATCTGAGAAATTTCATCATTGCTTAATTCAAATACCGTTCTTTCCCAAGCAATTGTTTTCCAGGGAACGCCCCTTCTAACAATGACGCATTTTCGAGTATTAATTCCGACGCGAATTGTTTCAAGTCCTTCTGCGCCACTTCCTCTACCAAACTCTATAAATGTTCTGTCTTTTACAAGCGCATCATTAACTTGATGCTGATCATGCGTAAGTACTGTATCGTCGATACAAAAACGACCATCATAAATAAAAATATTTGTCGTCCAGCACAAAATTAAACCGGGCACTAGCAATATTGACATACTTCCCCCTGTATCTCTGTGGTTAAGCCATCAAAGCTTGATCACAAAACTCAATCACTCAATCCACCACCGGCAGCAATTCCGGTTCGGACTTGCCACGTTGCCAGACATCGTGAACACGGAAAGACTTCACAGCAGCCGGGCAGTCGCTGCGGTAATGTGTGCCACGGGATTCACATCGCCATCTTGCAGCTTCGGTCATCAGTGCACCGACGAGCAGCATGTTCTGCACTTCCCACCCATCGCGGTCGTCGAAGATTTTATCCAAGGTGTAGCGTCCCCAGAACTCAAACATTTCTGAGACTTCAGCTAAGCGTTTGCCTTCGCGTTCAATGCCCACGTGTCGCCACATGACACTTCGCAGTGATGAACGAACGTCGTGCAGGTCCAGTTCTGAACGTTCGGAAAGGCGGATGTCGGAGATGATTTTCATCGGTCCCTGGCCGGCATCTTCAAACATTTCCTGGCAGGTATCGCCGCAAATCTTCCCGAAGACCAGACCTTCAAGCAGCGAGTTACTGGCAAGACGGTTGGCACCATGCAGTCCGGTGGCAGAGACTTCACCACAGGCATAAAGTCCGTGCAATGAGGTCCGACCGCAGTTGTCCGTACGGATGCCGCCGACCATGTAATGTGCTGAGGGGTGAATGGGAATCGGATCTTTGGCAGGATCAATCCCAAACTTGCCAAGGAGTTTGTAAATCCCCGGGAAGCGTTTGGCAAAGCGTTCGCCCCCCAGATGACGACAGTCCAGATACACATGGGTGTGATTGGTTTTGGCCATCTGTGCGAGGATCGCGCGGCTGACGATATCACGCGGCGCTAACTCGGCCATGTCGTGATAGCCGACCATGAAACGTTCACCATGACAGTCGATCAAGTATGCACCTTCACCGCGGACCGCTTCGGTGATTAGACTTCGCGCAGCACCTGCGATGTAGAGCGTAGTGGGGTGAAACTGCATGAACGCCATGTCCTGCAACGTCACGCCAGCACGATAGGCAATGGCTAACCCGTCACCTGTGGAAACGCGCGGGTTGGTCGACTCGCGGTAGACCTGCCCTGCCCCGCCGGATGCGATGATGGTTGCCTTGGCCCAGATGACCTGCAAGCCGTACTTGGGATGATGGGTGATGGCACCAAGACAACGCGGCGTGCCGTTGTCAGAAGTGATCAGGTCCAGCACAAAACAGTTGGAAAACAAGCGGATATTTTCAGTCTCGCGAATCTTGCAATCCAGCGTGGTGGACAGCTCCATACCGGTCGCATCACCATCGCTATGCAGGATGCGATGCGCCGAGTGTCCCCCTTCGCGTCCCAGTGCCGGCTTGTCACCATCCATGTCAAAGTTCATACCCCACTGCTGCAATTCAGCAATGCGTTGCGGAGCATGTTCGACCACCTGCTTAACGATTGGCCGATCACATAGATCCGCCCCGGCAATCAACGTATCCTCAACATGGGATTGGAACGAATCCGATTGGTCTGTCACTGCTGCGACACCACCTTGAGCGTAGTAGGTATTGCAATCCTTGATCTCGCCCTTGGAGGCAATGATCACATCACCATGTGCCGATGCCGCAAGCGCAGCACGATGACCAGCAACACCTGTGCCAATCACCAACACGTCCGTGAACATGTGTGGCAAAAGTGCAGAGCGAAATGGGATCAAATAACGACGTTCGTTAAAGACTGCGTGCATTTTTACAGGGATTAGTGATTAGGGATTAGGGATTAGGTAAAAGACAAATAAAACCATATCGGTTTCAACGGCATCACCCTAATCACTAATCACTAATCACTAATCACTCTCCTTACATCTGCCCTTGAAGGTCAAAAGCCGCAGACGGTAACGGCACGTTTGAGTCGGTGAGTAGTTTACGGAATTCGCCGGGAGGTTGATAGGTGATACTACCTTTAGTCGACCAACTCGTCCCCGCTGAGACCTGTTCACTGGTGACGATGACCACGGGAATGATGACCGTCTGAGACAATAAGGCAGGTGCGGTTCGGTGAAGCAGGTAGTTGGTTGATGCTGTGCCATGGCCATCAATGTCTAACATTAGAGTGGATTCAACCAACGGCAATGGCGTGGTGTTGGGATTGGTGATTGTCAAGATCACTTCAAATTGCGCAGCTTCATCACTTTGCTTAACAAGCTTCACTTGAGCGGATTCAACGACAATCGGTGAAAGCGCCGGTTCCTTGAACTTGTCGACAGCTTTACAGCCAATCTGTGCCAACGTCAGTGAAACACCCAGCATGGCCAACATGACCCAGCCGGACTTTTCCCATTTAATCTTCGTGTTCATCTTTAACAATTAACCTTTCACCGCGCCATGTGAGACATCGGTTTTTGATACTTTTTCAGTTGCGGTTCGTTCGAGAACACCTCGAACCCCCGGCAGTAAAATCAAGCCCTCAACGATCATCCAGGCTTCCAAAATTAACGTACAGATACCTATGATAATCAATGGCCAGTTTTTTGTATCGGCATGCATCCAATCCGGCAAAGTTGTCATTAACGCCCACGCTGGCATCGCCAACATAAACAGCAACGGCAAGACCAGAAAATAGACCGGCTTGTTGCGACGCCAAAGGTAAAACATGATTACCAGGAACGCCAAACCGCCGAGTAATTGATTCGTCGCCCCGAACATCGGCCAGAGAATCAAACCGCCTTTACCGGCCTGAGCCCAACTCCACGCACCGCCGCCGGGAGGTGCTGCTGCAATGGCAATACCTAAGACCACCGCGAAAATCGTCGCCCCATGTTTATTGGTCAACCACACCAACGGATTAAGTGACACGCCGCCTTGGTATTGACGATGTTCCGGCAAAAAGGAACCGGCCAACTCCTGCACCACGTAACGTTGCAGTCGACAAGCCGTATCCAAGGTCGTCCCTGCAAAGGAAGCAACCAACACGCCAAGCAATGCCACCGACACGTTGGCAGGAAGCCCCATTGCCTTGAGGAAGTTGGCCCCACCATCGACAAAGGCGCTGACCTTGGCGCCCAGACTGTTGGCACCACCCCATGTGGCGTAACGCATCAACCATGCGTCCTGGCCGGTGAGAATTGTCCCGGTCTTATTCATTGCGCCAAGACCGATCCCTGCTGCACAGGCGCAGATGACGATGGTTGCCAGGAAGCCTTCGGTGAGCATTGATCCATAGCCAACCATCCGAGCATCGGTTTCGGACTTGAGTTGCTTGGAACTTGTGCCACTGGAGACCAGGCAGTGAAACCCGCTGATCGCACCGCAGGCGACGGTGATAAACAGGAATGGGAAGATTGCCGGCGCGCCTTGAGGATTTTGATTGACCATTGGCGCAACCATTTCCAATGTCGGTCGAACACCGTCATCCGTAACGGGTGCGCCTCCGAAAAATGCAGCGAAGACCAGTCCAGCGACAACCAATCCCAAAGCACTGATCAGTTGCAGTGAGTTAATGTAGTCGCGCGGTTGAAGCAATAGCCACACGGGTAACACCGATGCGACGTAGGAATAAACCAACAGAATGATCACCCATGTGATGATCGACAAAGATGCAAGTGACAGGTTCCATTGATGCAAAAATCCGCGGTCGCCATAGATCACCGAGACATACATCAATGCCAACGTAATCAGTGACGGGACAAACAATCCAAGACCTTTGCGATACAGCAAAAATCCAATCGCAACCGCCAATGGGATTTGAATCAGACAAGGGATGATCGATTGCGGGTACATCTTGAATACCGCAGCAATCACCAATCCAAAAATGGCAAGCACGATGGTCAATGCCATAAACAGCACCAACAGGAACAGGACTTTCACACGGGCATTAAGCAGTCGCCCTGCAATTTCGCCAACGGTCTTACCATCATTGCGGAGACTGACCACCAGTGAGCCAAAGTCATGCACGGCGCCGATGAAGATGCTGCCGAACACCACCCAGAGTAATGCAGGCAACCATCCCCAGATCACTGCGATGGCTGGCCCGACAATCGGCCCGGTTCCTGCAATGGAAGTAAAGTGATGGCCGAACACAATGCTCTTAAGCGTTGGGACGTAGTCTTTGCCATCGTTGAGTCGATTTGACGGGCATGTAGTATCGGCACATAGATTGAAAATCTTATTGCCCAACCATCTGCCATAGGTGTAATAGGCGATGATAAACGCAACACCGCTGCCAACTGCGATCATGAGGGTTTGCATGAGGAACGAACCTATGGATCGGGTTTAATGGAATCAAGCACTAAGACAATTCGCATTGTAGCGAAAAACACAGACCAATTAATCACAAATTGACATTATGACCAAGAGGACAAGTCGATATTTTTAACTGGCTTTCACGGTGTCATCCTCAGTGGATTCTTCAATTTCCGGTAAGTCCGGCAGCTTCATTTCCTGACGCAAATTCTGTCGCATCTGCTCGACTTCCAACCGCAGGCGTTCCATACTTTCAGTCACCGGCCCGACCAGGACTTCCGACGACTTGCGGGGCTTGCCGAATTCGACTGCGACTTTGCCAAAGAGTTTGGGCTTTTTGCTCTTGCGTGGCCAAACATCATAGGCACCTTCAATGGCAACGGGAACGATCAGCGGATTGCCACGTTTCATGAGCATTGCAATGCCATTGGCAAAGGTTTCAACCTTGCCGGTATGGGTACGTGAACCTTCGGCAAAGACCAGCAAGGTCACGCCTTCCTTGAGGACTTCCAGACAGGTTCGCATGGATGACAAGTCCGAAGGTGATTCCTGATCGATTGGGATGGTTCTTGCCGTGCGAATCATCCAACCAAAAATGGGATTGCGGAACAGCGTCTTTCGGCCAAGTGAAACAAAGGGTCGTGGGCGTGTGCCGACACCGATGATCAGTGGGTCTAAAAAGGATTGGTGATTACTGACATATAGCACCGGCCCTTCGACGGGAATATTTTCCATCCCGCGAACCTTGATGCGATAGAACAATTTGAAATGGACCCATGCGAAGCAATAAACCGTGTACCACAATATGATTTGTGTCACTCGCCAATTGCACCGTCTGGATTTTTTGAAGACTTTAAACATATACAAATTCAGTTCCAAAGATTAAACGCCAGCAAGTCGTTGCATCACGATTTGATGCAGATGATCGACCACCTGTTCAAGGGACATTTCGGAGGTATCCACCGTCAACGCATCGTCCGGACAGATCAGTGGCCCATCCTTACGTGTGGAATCTTTGTGATCACGCTCGATGATTTGTTGACAGATGAGTTGTTCGTCAGCTTCTTTGCCAGCTTCTCGCAATTGCTCAGCACGTCGATGCGCCCGGACTTGCGGGCGGGCGACAAGATAAAATTTGACCTGTGCATCGGGGAAGACGACGGAGCCCTGGTCACGCCCTTCGGTGACCAGACGCGGGTGTGACTTGCCGATGACACGTTGGGCATTGACAAGTATCTCGCGAATCGGTCCCAAAGCAGCAATGGCGGAGACCTGCCCGGTGACATCCGCATCACGCAGGCGTCCGGTGAGATTGATCCCCTGCCCATACAGTGCGGGTGGATCGGTCTGCCAGTCGAAGTCGAGTTTGGATTCTCTGGCTATGGCAAGTGCTTCGTCGGCTTGCGTCGTTGGGTCAACCCCGTGATGCAGACACAACGCGGTAATGCCCCGGTACATGGCGCCGGTATCCAGAAAATCGACTCCTAAGCGTTTGGCAAGTTGTCGAGCGACAGTGGATTTACCACTGCCTGCTGGCCCGTCGAGTGTGACGATCAGATCATCCGTGATGGTAGAATTCAAGTTCATATGGCGTGCGATTGATGGCGAGGGTTTGTGAATTGAAATTGAGGTTTATTGCAACGGCATGCTCATGCGAGACATCCATTGCGAGACATATTCGGGCTTGAGGAAAAAGTAATAAAGCTGTCCTTCAGCCAACTGGTAGCCGGCCTGCATGCGAGCGACTTGCCCGACACCGTAGTAGATATCACAGCGTCCAGGAGCACGGATGGCGCCCCCGGTATCCTGATCTGCCATGAGTTTGAGTTGTTCACGGAGCTTACCGTCAATGCCGGTCATGGGGACATTGATCATGATGACACCACCCCGCGGGAAGATGCTCTTATCCGTTGCGACGGTGATCCGTGGCGTGACCTGAAAACCCATCGATCCACTTGGCCAGGAGTCGGGCGTGTAGGGTTGGAAAAACACATAACGTGGATTGCTTGCAAGGCGCGGGGCCAAGTCATCAGGATGGGATTCAAAATAGTTTTCAATGGTTGGCAGGTTCACGCTGTTTTCGTCGATTAAGCCTTCAGCGACCAACTGCTTGGCGATGCTTTGATAGTCGTGGCCGTTGTTACCTGCATAGCCCACGTACATGATTTGCCCGTCGGTGAGTTGCAGTCGTGCTGAACCTTGAATGTGAATCAGGTAGACATCAAACGGGTCGGTAAGCCAGACCAGTTCCGTGCCTGAGAGGATGTTGTTGGCTTCAATTTCCTGTCGCGTGTAGTACGGTAGATACGAACCATCGAGTTGTTTACGGCCCAACACGTTGCCAGTCCCCGGCTCACTGACCAGGTCATTGGGACGACGATACAGCGGATAGCGATACTGCTCGGTGCGAGTGGTCGAAGCATTGAAAATCGGCGAGTAGTATCCGGTGAAAAGCACGGTTCCCTTGCGATCCCAACCTACGGATTGATAGAGATCAAACTGCTGGCGAATCTGTTCAAGTTCCAAAGGGCGAAGCATGCTGAGCATCGCCAGGACACTTGCTTGAGCCTGTTCGTGGGTGATGCCCTGGACGGGGAAATATCGTCTTGATGAGGGTGTGCCGAACCATGCGAGACTGCGCTTAAGCGCCTTTTCCATTTCCATCCGGTCGGGCATATTTTGCAGTAAAGTCAAGTCCGGCCACTGGGCATTGCCAAGTTTGACCAGCGCGTTTTCCCCATCACCTAACGGCCGGGCGTATTGGGGCTTTTGCGGCGTCGGTTCCATATCGACTTGCTGGACGCGATCTTTGGCGCAACCGCAAAACAGTGCGACAGTCCATGCCAGGCAAACGGTGATCTTCAAGCTTTTGAACATAATGCGATGGCGACACATCCAGGATGCAACGCAACTTTTCTCATGAATTACAGGACTTCTCGTGCGCGTGGGAAGGAGCCAAGGACGGTGAGTTGACGGCAATGATGACGTGCTTCTTCCAATGCCTTGGTGACATCTTCATCATCACGATGCCCCAGGAAGTCCACGAAGAAATAGTATTCCCAGTTGACATTCCGGCTTGGGCGTTTGTCGATGTGCGTGAGGTTCAGGCCATTATCACGGAAGACATCCAACACGTCGGTGAGTGAACCTGCCTTGTGTTCGGTGGTGAACATGATGGCGGTCTTGTCATCGCCACTGCGTTTGGCATTGTCACGTGAGACGACGAAAAAGCGCGTGATGTTGTTAGCAGAGTCCTCGATATTTTCGAACTGAACTTTCAGACCATACAACTCACCTGCAAGTACGGAACCAACTGCTGCTGCACCTTCTTCCTTGGAGGCCATTTCAGCAGCTAAGGACGTGGAAGCGACAGGAACTTTCTGAGCCCTGCTGAGTTGGACAGCCAGCCAGTTGCGACACTGCGTAAATGCAGGTGGCTTGGAGTAGACCTTGGTGATCTTGTCCACCGGGCAGTTGGAGAGCAGGTTCTGATGCACAGCAATGAGCACTTCAGCATAGACCGAAACCGAATTACTCAAAAACGCGTCAAGGGTCTCGCCGATCCCGCCATGAGCAGAGCTTTCAATGGGAACAAGACCATAGTCAATATGCCCACGGGCGACTTCTTCGCAGACGGCATGAATTTCGCCAAGATCGTCATACTCGACACTTCGCCCGAATTTGCGGACAGCTGCAAGATGACTAAATGAACCCGGAGGGCCAAGATAGCCAATGCGCAAGGGGCGTTCCAAGGCGAAACTGCCACTCATCATCTCACGCCAAATGGCTTCGATGCACTTTTGAGGCAGCGGTCCCTTGTTGTAACGACGGACCTGTTCGAGCACTTTCTGTTCACGTTCAGGTGCGTATATCGGCGAATCCTGCTCTCGCTTGATTTCGCCAACCTCGACCACCACTTTGGCTCGTTCATTGAGCAGTTGAATGATCTGCTGATCGAGTACGTCAATCTGCTCCCGTAATGGAGCCAACCGTGCCTGAATATCATTGGATTGCGTCATGCCGAGTATTGTAATGGGAATTTTAGGGACTAGCGACTAGCCACTAGTGACTTGGGTAAGACAATAAAAAATCTTGTGTATTTCTGCCTTTTCCCTGGTCCTTAGTCGCCAGTCCCTAGTCGCTTTGAAAAAAAACACTACAATCCAACACATGCCCGAACCGTCCACCGATGAACCTGTCATGAGCTTTGGGGATCACCTTGAAGACCTGCGTCGCCGACTCATCTTTGCGTTGATGGGTGCGGTGGTGATCGTGCTGATCACCATGTATTACGGCGACCACATCGTGACCTGGCTGCAAATCCCACTGCATCATGCTCTACGTCAAGCCGGACTGCCCGCCAAGACGTTTGGGTTTAATGTGACTACCGGTTTTGCCATCTACATGCAGGTGAGTCTGATTGCCGGTTTGATACTTTCTGGCCCGTGGATTTTGTATCAGGCATGGAAGTTCGTCGAAACCGGCTTGTATCAATCTGAGAAGAAGCTGGTCCTGATCCTTGCACCATTTAGTGCGATGATGACCGCAATGGGAGTTTGCTTTGCCTATTACGTGATGCTGCCAATCTGCCTTGCGTTTTTGATCACCTTTACGGTCAGCTACCCACAAGCCGGTGGCGAAGGGCCGAACTTCATGGATCACATGACTGAAGTTGTTGAGTATTTCGCCAACTCGAATCCCAAAACAACCAAGCCCAAGAATATCAGTCTTACTGACCCCGACACGCCCAAAGCTCAACATGGCATGCAGGTCCCCCTGCTCACCGAGGATCCGACCGACCCGGTCAATGGTGAGCTATGGTTTAACCGTACCACTTCAGAACTCAAACTCCAGATTGATGACGACATCAAGTCCATCCCCCTGGGCACGGATTCGATGATGAGTCCGCTTATTGAGATTGGCCAATACATCAACTTCGTCACGTATCTGACCCTGGGGGTTGTCGTCGCATTCCAATTGCCCCTGATCATGCTCATGATCGGCTGGGCTGGCATCATCCCGCCGGACTTGATTGGCCGGTATCGTCGTCACTGTGTCTTTATCTGCTTTGTGATTGGTGCGGTTCTCACGCCTGCGGACCCCATTAGCATGATCGTGTTGGCGTTGCCGCTATGGGCACTTTTTGAGTTTGGACTCAAGCTCATGAAGCTGGTGTATAAGCCACGTTTTGCGGATGCTGCTGAGTGATTTTGAAGACTGTTTTTTTACCGCCAAGACGCCAAGAACGCCAAGGTCGGATGAGAAAGATAACAAGACATATTTACCGCTGAGGCGCAGAGGTCTCAGAGCTAAGAGAGATTTGAGACTTTTTTCTGGGGATTGATATGAAATATAAGACACTGTTTCGGTTGGCACTGAAGGTTATTGGGGTGTATCTGGTAGCAACGAATATCAACGTGGTCATTCAAATTGCATTCGTACTGACCGAAGCTTTTTTTAACAGTCAGAATACAGCAGTTCGGATTCCCCAATTCCACTTGCAAACAATGTATCTCACCACAAGTATTGCTCCGCTTCTAATCGGTCTGTACCTGTTCTTTGGCGGTGAATGGATCGTCAATAATGCCATCCCAAGCAATCGGCCGTATTGTCATGAATGCGGGTATGAACTGACACATGCCACATCCAATACCTGCCCGGAATGTGGGACGGAGTTTAAACCAGCGGAATAGCGTGCGTGTTATTCAATGGGGTTATTGGTGTAGTCGTTTAAGGCACCCCGGGGACTGAAGTCCCGCGGGCTTTAGTGTGCGGTGGGGACTTTCACTGGGATGATCTCGCAAAATCATCGCATTTAAAAAAATTAAATCATCTTTGTCTTTCTCTCTTCGAACGCTGCGACTCTGCGGTAAAAAATGACTTGAAAAAACTCACTCTCCAAGTACGCGTTTTTTACGCAGAAGATGATGGTAATGCTGAGCAAAACGATGGGCTTCATCGCGGATGGCCTGGCAGACTTTAAGTCCGAGATTTTCACGTCCGAGCTTGATGGGTTGGTCCTGGAATTGCGTGTAAATCAATTCCTCTTTTTTGGCCAGTGAGATCACCATTGGGGGTTTGACGTCTACGTTTTCGAAGACCTGCATCGCTGCATGGAGTTGGCCGATGCCGCCGTCGATGATGATGACATCGGGATAGAGTTCGTTACCTTGTGCTGCTTCACGGTATCGGCGGGAAACGACTTCGCGGATCGAAGCATAGTCATCATTGCCACCGGGGACGGTTTTGATTTTGAAGCGTCGGTACTCGGATTTAAGGGGGCGACCATCGACGAAACAGACCTTGCTGCCTACGGTTTCATTGCCTTGAAGGTGAGCGATGTCGATGCATTCGATGCAGCGGATGGGATCAGTCATGCCAAGCGTTTTTTGCAGTGATGCCATGCCCTTGGCAGGATCGGTGTAGAAGCTTTCGGCTTCGGGTTGCCAACCTTGTTTGACCTTGCCCCGTTCGTCGAGTTTTTCCAATGCTTTGATTTGATCGCGGAGGATGGCTGCTTTTTCAAAGTCCAGATTTTTGGATGCTTCGAGCATTTCCTCTTTAAACTCACGGATCATCACAGAGCGTTTGGACTCCAGGAACCGGACAAAGCGATTGATGTCCGCGCGGTAAGCTTCCTTGGAAATTTTGTCACCACATGGCGCGGTACATTGCTTGATGGGATACAACAGGCAGGGTCGGAAAAATTTCTTTCGTGTGTCGTCTTCACGAATATCCAAGTGACAGGTTCGAAACTTGAACACCCGCTGAAGCAGTTGGACCGACTCCCGCAGCGCGTAGACATTGGTAAACGGCCCGAAGACCTTGGCCCCCTTAAACTGCGGCTCGCCGGGTTGACGGGTAATGAATACCCCCGGATAGTCATCCCGCATGGTGATGGCCAGATACGGGAACGTTTTGTCATCCGTAAGAAGCACGTTAAATCGCGGATGGATATCCTTGATCAAACGGTTTTCAGTGAGCAGCGCTTCCCATTCGCCTTCGCATTCGAGATAGTCAAAATCTTCGACCACATCGAGCATCGGCTGTTTGCGGGGTCCAAGATCGGCTGATGGGACAAAATAACTGCTCACCCGACTGGGGAGTTTCGACGCTTTGCCCACGTAAATCACAACGCCCTTGGCATCCTTCATCAGATACACCCCAGGGACCGAGGGGAGCTTGCGAGCCTTTTGCAGTAAGGCTTTGAGTTTGTCGGCTTGGGCGGTCATCGTTTTATTTTATCGGGTTTTGTGATTGGGGTTTGGGGATAAGCGTCCTGGACAATCAAGTGAAGTATATGTGTTAAGCATCGGTTGATCTTGCCCTGATTCTTGCCAATCAAGGATGAAACCCGACCGCTACAATCAGACGTTTTAATCTTGTCATCTGCTTAAAAAGCAAAATTGACTTGACGAAATGCCCGAAACCTGTATCCTTTGGCGCTCTGCAAAGCCCGGTGGCGACGCTGTATTTGTGCGCCATATGTTGTTATACTGTGGGGCTTGGCATAAAACTTGCCATCCGACTTGTTGATTGAAGACCCCCGGTACCCCCGGAGCTTCCGGAAATACACCGGAAGCATATGATGGCTAGCTAACTGACTGTATCAGATTGGCTACGGGTGTCCGACCAAGCTTCTTTTATAAATGAGAAGCGATAGAAAGAATTTGCAACGATGACAACGGCTACGACGTCCCCTAACGAGGCTAAAAAAATGAGTGTTCTGGATCGTTACCGTAACTTTGGTATTTGTGCTCACATCGACGCCGGCAAGACCACCGTCACCGAACGCGTGCTCTATTACACCGGTAAGAATTACAAGATGGGTGAAGTGCACGACGGTACCGCCACCATGGACTTCCTCGTTGAAGAACAGCAACGCGGTATCACCATCCAGTCAGCAGCAACCACCTGCCCCTGGATTCACAAAGGTAACACCTACACGATGAACCTCATCGACACCCCTGGTCACGTTGACTTCACCATTGAAGTGGAACGTTCCATGCGTGTGCTTGACGGTGCAGTGGTGGTATTCGACGGTAAAGAAGGCGTCGAAGCCCAGTCTGAAACCGTTTGGCGTCAAGCCGACCGTTACAATGTCCCCCGTGTTTGTTTCATCAACAAGATGGACAAAATGGGTGCTGACTTCTTTTACAGCTTCCAGACGATCATTGATCGCCTGGGTGCAAATCCCGTGGCCGTGCAGATTCCCATTGGTGCATCTGACGACCTCGAAGGCGTCATCGACCTGCTTACCATGAAAGCCTATTACTTCTCAACTGAAGACATGGGTGCCAAGGTTGAAGAACGTGACATTCCTGCGAACCTGCTGGAAACCGCCGAAAAATGGCGTCACGACCTGTTTGAAAAAGCAGCTGAACAAGATGATGAACTGACTGAAAAATATCTGATGGAAGAAGAAATCACGGAAGACGAAATCCGTGCAGCACTTCGCAAAGGCACCATCGCCCGTACCATCTGCCCAACCTTCTGTGGCTCGGCTTTGAAGAACATCGGCGTCCAGCGTCTGCTTGACGGCGTGATTGATTACCTGCCATGCCCCACCGAAGTACCTGAAATTCAAGGTACCGCCATTGATGATCCTGATGTCCACATGACCCGTCCTCATGATGACTCTGCCCCCTTCTCGGCGTTGGCATTCAAAGTCGTCTCCGACCAACATGGCGACCTCACCTACATCCGCATCTACTCAGGTACGCTGGAAAAGGGCACCCGTGTCCTCAACGCTGCCAGTGGCAAGAAGGAAATCATCTCACGTATTTTCGAGATGCACGCCAAGGATCGTATCGCTCAGGAATCGGTCTCCGCTGGCCAGATCGTCGCCATCGTCGGACTGAAGAACACCAACACCGGTGACACCCTCTGCGATATGGATCATCCCATTATCCTTGAACGCATGGACTTCCCGGATCCCGTGATCAGCATGTCCATCGAACCTGCATCACAAGGCGACAAGGACAAGCTCGGTGACGCACTTGGTGTGATTCGTCGCGAAGACCCCAGCTTCCAAAGCCACTTCGATGATGAAACCGGCCAGACCATCATCGCGGGTATGGGTGAACTTCACCTTGAAATCATTGTCAACAAACTCATGCGTGACATGAAAATCGGCGTGAATGTCGGTAAGCCCCGCGTGGCCTACAAGGAAACCATCACCGGCACCGCAACGGCTCGTGGTATCCACAAGAAGCAATCCGGTGGTCGTGGTCAGTTTGGTGACTGTACCATCACCATTGAACCTTACACCGAAGCCCAGGCAGAAGAAGATGGACTTAAGTTCATCGACGGCTTGGCATTCGAAAACAAGGTTGTCGGTGGTTCGATTCCCAGAGAATATATCCCCTCCGTCGAAGCCGGTTGCCGCGCTGCTGCTCGCAGTGGTGTCCTGGCTGGCTACAACCTGCTTAACACCAAGGTCTCACTGATCGATGGTTCATACCACGACGTTGACTCTTCGCAGGTTGCCTTCGAACAAGCTGGTATCCTCGGTTACCGCGAAGCTGCCCGTAAGGCTGGCGTCGAACTGCTCGAACCCTTCATGAAGGTCGTCGTGACCACACCTGAAGATTTCGTCGGTAACGTCTCTGGTGACCTCAACCGTCGCCGTGCCCTGATCAGCGAATCCGAACAGCGTGGTAATGCCCGCCTGCTCACCGCTGAAGCACCCCTGAGTGAAATGTTCGGCTATGCCTCCACCCTGCGTGGCATGACTCAAGGCCGTGCAAGCTTCTCAATGGAACCCCTCGAATACCGCATCGTCCCAGGCAACATTGCCAAGGCGATCCTCGAAGCTGGTGAAAAAGAAGACGGCAAGAAGTAAGTACCCAGTCAATAGACTGAGCTGATAAAACAAAACGCCCTGACGAGTCTCGATTCGTCAGGGCGTTTTTTATTTTCCAAATTGTGATGCGTCTGCGTCACGTGGTATCACAGCTATTGTGAATGACAGAAGCTTCATCACTTCACATCAACAACAGTCGAACATTCCTGCCCTGCTGCATCATTCCATGTCAAACGATACTGACCACGGAATCCGCGGAAGGCTACGACACCTTCACTATCAGCTTTGACCACAAGCTTGGTCTTCCATTCGTTATGAATCAAATCGTTTAACGTGTGATACGCTGGCTTGGGTTGCATGTCCCGTGTGAACATACCCGACACACTTGGCTCGCCTGGCGCGCCACAATCATCCACAACATTCCACCATGTGATCCCCATCATGGACTTGATGCTAAACCATAAGCGATAAAGATTGCGTGTCATGATCGACTGTATAGCCTGGCCACGTTCGTCGTTGTTAGGAGCAGTAATAGTGATCTCACTAAGGTGAATCGGCAAGTCCGCTTTGCTTAAGCGTTCCATGTCTTTCCAGACATTCTCCGGCGACTGCCTGTCGATTTTCCCATCTGCTATATCCAGACAAATCTGCGGGTCAAAAAGATGCATCTGCGCGCCCATGATGTCGATCTTGCAGCCTCGCTGTTGTAAATCTTCGATTTGATTCACATAGTCATCACTGAGATTGTAGTCGTTGATATTGAGCTTGACTTGTTTGGGAAAGACACCATCCGCTGTCTTGAATGAACGATAGGTGTAGTCCCCTGCCATTGGGCCGTAGTGACTTTTACAAATCCCTGATCCGGGAACCATCAGTCCCCTGCCTGCATCAGTCGCGCTTTCATTGACGACATCCCAACTGTCAAGCCGTCCTTTGTAATACAGGGCAATGTCGATGATGCGTTGAACCATGGTGTTGTTCAGTACGCGGGTAAACTCAGGGAACATCGCTTCGATCTGCTGAGCTGAATAAGCCTCCATCATCTTGCCAGTGGGACTTTCATTGGTGTGCCATGACTCGGGAATTTGATTGCCATAGGGGTAAGGCATTTTACGCATCAGCCATTCGGGGGTATTCCATTTAACGTTGCCCCAAGTCAGTGTGTGACCATGCAGCCGGATACCTTTGCTTTCGCAAAACTCAACGACAGGGTCGGTTGCTGGGCGACGCCAATGGGTTTCATTTTTAGGATCAGTTACTGTGTTCCAATATTCAGCGGTATCACGGTATTCCCCCTTGAAACGTGGCTTGCCTTCTTCGAGTTCAAACTTCTTCCAATAGAAGGCAATGGTGGCTGAGTTGAAAAGCGTCCCATACAAATCCTTGTAGGTTTGATTGCATTGATCCGAACCCAGTTGATTGAAGTTAAAGATGTGGGCACCAAACACAAAGTCATGCGAAAGCTGCTCAACTTTCACATCGGCATTGGCGGGAATGCTATCCATCTTGACCGCAGCATCCGCTTTGCGATGAGCCTCGATATCCCCATCAATTTGGGCCTGAACACCGTCGTTCCAACGTTCCCAGTAAGCTTGGCTCATTGCATTGGTTTTGTCATTGTGTGTGTCATTTGGCATGTGGTTCTCATTTCATCTGGCTGGAAAATTTCATGAATCACGGTCATGAGTTGCCAATAGTTGTATCAATGCGAATCAGAATGTCTTGTCTAAATTCAGTATTTTTGAATAATTTAACCAACACTATCGCCAATACAGCCTATAATTGACTTATTATTCAACATTGCTGAATATTGGGTTTTTAAAATGGCATACCAAACCGTTCAGTCCGTCGAAAAAGCACTGGCTATCCTGGAACTGCTCACCAGTCAGACACTCGAGCAGAACACCATCACCTTGGCGGAAATCTCCAAGTCCACGGGGATTCTGCCAGTCACTGCCCGGAACCTGCTGCGGACACTTGAAGTTTGTGGCTATGCGACGCGGGTGAGTCATGGTCATTACCGTGAAGGTGACCGCTGTATGCGTCTGTTTCGCGGGGAAGGCGTGCTTCGGAAGTTGCGCGAAGTTGCCCAACCGATCATTCAAACGACAAGTCATGATCTGGGCGAAAGTCTGCTGCTGGCTACATTGATTCAAAATAAACGTGTCGAACTATTACGATGTCAGGCCAAGGATGATTCACTGATATGCCCACAGTGGTCGGCTAATGAAAAGTGTTACCAGATGCGCACGACACGGACGCTGCTTGCTTGGCATACGGACAAGCAACTCGACACCTTTGTAAAGGCCAATGGTCTTCCAACACATGACGATTGGCCTCAGTGCAACAACTCTCTGGTGAAACTCAAAGAGGAGTTAAAGAAAATCCGGACTCAGGGCGGCTGTGCTGATGAACATGGCCAATACGCAGCCCTGGCGGTCCCGATCATGACCGCTGCCAATGAAGCCGTTGCATCGCTGGGTTGTTATGCTCCCCTATCGCGCACCGACAAACCAAGAGCTGCTGGGATTTTCAAAATGCTCCATGACTGTGCAAGCTTTATTCAGGATCGCATGTAAGTGTCACCTGATCGGTGTCATCAAATAATCTCCAGATCATTGACACTGCCAAGTTCAGGAAATGGCGCAGTGGGAAGTTCTTGATACCAAAATGCGACCGAAGCGATGTCATCCTGCAAGGGCAGGTATCGGCCGTGGCTACGCCAACCCAGAGCTTGAATCGTCACTGCAATGTCTTCGTGGAAACGGATGGGGTCAGCGATATGCCAGCGGTACATGCTAAAGCGCATCTGCGAATCATAGACACCATTGGGTCTGACAATATGCGGCACGCCAAGGTACGGCGTGGTGAATTCCTGATACTGTTTGGTGGTTTTGTTTTCGAAGTTATAGGAACCGCCGAAGTAGTCTTCGGTACCTGTGCCACAGATGGTTGGGAAGCAATCCCCGCCATGCTCAGCGACTGAATCTTCGACTGAACATCCGGGTGGAATGTCGCCATCCATATAGAACTTGATCTCGCCTTCGCCCCACCAACCTTTGTTATTCAGTCCCCATGCCAGGTAGGTGCCGACATAGTGACCTTTGCCTTGGACACCTTCGAGGATGGTGTAAACCTTGCCATAGGGTTGGGGATTGTTGCGGCGGAACTGGGCATGAAAATAGGCCGGTTTTTCAGGGATATCCGGGTCCAGTTCGTAGTCGACTTGATAAAACAGTTGGAGCGCATCTTTGAGGTCGCGGTTTTCAATCGTCATCCGACAATGCTTGGCAAAGGGCATCGGCCAATAGCAATTAAACGCATTACCCGGATTGACTGCGACAGGTTCAGAGCTGATCTGAGCAAAGGTTTGAAAGGAGGTGAAAGCCGAAGCAAAGAAATCACCAATCGGACATTCGATACTCGGATGCTTCTGATCATCCCAATACACACGCAGTATCGCATTACGAAACGCAATCCCATTAGGCGTCATCCAGATATGCAGGATGCGCCCCGGACCTTCAATGTCTGCCATCTCGTAGACTTCACCGGGTTGGATTCGGACGCAGGGTTTGATTTTCCAACCCTGCCCCAGTTCACGTGCACATGCGCCTTCGATCCAATTGCCCTGCTCATCCTGCTGAGGCTTGAGCATGGCACCTTTGCCTTTTTCACCTTTGGTATTCTCAGCACAGATCGAACGGGTCTGCGCTCGGGTAACGGTTTCGAGTTGCTGCATTAGTTTGTCTCCTGCTTGTTGTAAATTGATTAAGACAGTTTTGAACCGCCAAGACGCCAAGGACGCCAAGTTCAGAGAAAAGTTTTTTAACCACAAAGGCACAGAGTTAGAAAAAAGTTTGAGCCGTTGAATCATGTCATTCTTCGAGCTCTGTGTCTCTGTGCCTCTGTGGTTAAAATTGACTTTCTCTTCAAAACTTGGCGTCCTTGTCGTCTTGGCGGTAAAAATTAATTCACTATCAGCTTATCCCAGAACCTCAAATACAAAAATGGGGCGACTTCTTAATTTTTTGTGTTATATTCTGATTTATGAGGAATCTCAAACGCTTTTACCAACATCCCATCCATGTCGACAATACATTTTCGATCAATGGAATAGGGATTGAAGAACCGATGCAGCCTGGCATGGTGGATCGCCCGCGTGGGACAGGCGATTGGCTGATTATGTATTTTCCTGTTGCTTGCCAAATCATGGAGCAGCAGGCACCTGACAGGAGTCTGGTGATCTGGACGCCAGGTGATTATCAAAAATATGGTCGAAACACCCCCGGCTGGTCGCATAGCTGGATACATTGTGATGGTGCTGCCCTACCACGTTGGCTTAAGCAGGCACACTTGCCGACCAATACTGTTATGACTGATTTACCCGAAGCGCATTGGGTGCAGACCTTGTGTCAGGTGTTTGAAGAAATCCAGGAACATGATGCGTATTCCAATCGCATCATCCCCAACCTGATTCAAAACAGCCTGATGGTCTTTGGCAGGTATGCCCGTCCAAGTAATCAAGAACAGCCAGTCTCCGATGCACTTGAACACATCCGCCAGCAACTTGAGACTGACTTTGACCAACCGGTGACACTTGATGATTTGGCTTATCAAGCGGGTTTATCCATGTCGCATTTTTGTGCCAAGTTCAAGCAGGCCTTTGGATGCAGCGCCATTGAATACCTCATCATTCAGCGCATGAAACAGGCAGCGTATCTGCTATATGACCGGAATCTGAAAATTCAGGAGATCGCCAATCGGGTTGGCTACGATGACGTTTTTCACTTTTCCAAGTTGTTCAAGAAGCACCACGGGATGAGTCCGCGAGCGTTACGCAAGGAGCAATTGAGCGATTAACATCGCAGGTTCAAAGCCGGTGATCATGGTTGCCATCTTCTCATCAGGCATCGGGTCTTCATACCGGTTAAGCCAGATCGCATTGATGCCCATGTTGTATGCACCGGTGATATCCGAATGCCATGAGTCGCCGATCATCACGCAATCCTCGGGCTTGGCTTTGAACTTGTTTAACGCATATTCAAAGATGCCCCGATCCGGTTTGTTGATCCCCACATCGCCGGAGATCACCAACTCATCAATGTACGGCCAGAGTTTGCAGGCATCGATTTTTTTAATCTGCTCTTCGCGGATGTGATTGGTGATGACACCGAGCTTGACCTTGGGTCGCAGGATTTTAAGAACCTCCATCACGCCGGGGACGGGCTGACGGTTATCAACATACGCAGCGCGATAAGCGTCGGCTGCGACCATCGCCTCATCCTCATCGACAGTTTGGCCACACTCAGCAAACATGAGCTTAAACCGCTCCGCGCGAGCCTCATTTAAGTCGATCTCACCTGTAAGGACTTTGCTATGCGTCTGGTCGATGAGTCGGATGTACGTCTGCTCAAGCACGTCGAGTTCGACAGCACCGAAAGCGTCGTACGCTTTGCGCATGGCAGTTAAGCCACAGATATTGCAGTGGCGGTGGTCGACTAAGGTGTCATCGAGATCGAAGAATACAACTTTTTTCATAATTCAGAGATCAGCGACACGCAGTGTCGCAGCTATTAACATTATTTTTTCAAAAACGCATTCTGGGTGCGGATGAGTTGGCGGATGCCTTTGGTGGCAAGGTCGAGGAGACTATTGAGTTCATCGCGGCTGAAGGTGCCCTGCTCGCCGGTGCCTTGAACTTCGATGAACTGGCCTTTGTTGTTCATGGCCACATTCATATCCACTTCAGCACGGACATCCAAGGGGTAGTCCAGGTCAAGTGTGGGTAAACCATCAATGACGCCGACGCTGACTGCTGCGACATTGCCGATGATCGGGTTGGTTTTGATCATGCCTTCTTTGCGGGCATGGTTGATGGCTTGGACGAGTGCGACGTAGGCGCCGGTGATGGAAGCGGTACGTGTGCCACCGTCAGCTTGGAGGACATCGCAGTCACAGGTGATGGCCAGGCCGGGCATTTTATCCATGTCTACAGCAGCGCGAAGCACGCGCCCGATAAGGCGTTGGATTTCTGTGCCACGCGAGTCAGGGCCACGACGTTTGCGGTCATTGGTTGATGCCGGGAGCATGTTGTACTCTGCGGAGACCCAGCCCTTGGTGGGTTCTTCACCACGCTTGGGAGCCATCCAACGGGGCAGTTCCGCTGCGATGGATGCGGTGCAGAGGACGTGGGTATTGCCCTGCTTGATGAGGACGGAACCAGCTGCCTGGGTGGGGAATTTTTCAATTTTAACGGGACGGAGTTCGGTACGTTTACGGGTTTTGGTTTTGCTCATGGGGAGCATGATACGGGATTGGCTATGTGATTTCACATGGCTTTACCACAGAGGCTCAGAGACACAGAGCTTAAGCCAGAGATTAGATGCATCGATATTGTTGAGAAACCCAAAGCGAGCTAAACCGCAAGCGGTTTGCTCAACTTGCCACTGCGCGCTCGGCGGAGGGGATCATTTCCGGGACAGCCATGCGGATGGCGGCAAGGACGGCGGCGGAGTCGGCGTGTTGCCAATGGTGATCTGACGCTGCATGTTTGTCACGTAGCTTGTCAAAGGCACGGATAATCTGCTGCATCTGGGCTTCCATGGGTGGATGCGTCTTCCAGAGTCGAATGGAGGCATGAGGCGTAGGCAGCATCGCTTCGGAGTCGTATGCGAGTTCTTCGAAGAGTTTTTCACCGGGTCGAATACCGGTGATCTTGATGGGCATGTCGATGTCGGGTTCCATCCCATGCATGCGGACAAAGCGTTTACAGAGTTCGAGAATGTTGATCGGCTGTCCCATGTCCAACAGGAAGACTTCGCCACCTGAGGCATAGGCCGCGGACTGAATAACCAGGCCGGCAGCTTCGGGGATCGTCATGAAGTAACGGGTCATGTCCTTATGCGTCACCGTCAGTGGTCCACCTTGAGCGAGTTGGTTACTCCAGATTGGCAGGACACTGCAGGCTGACCCAAGGACATTGCCAAAACGGACCATGGAGTAGACGGTATCGCTGTGACTGTTAAGCCATTGGATATAGCGTTCTGCCATGCGTTTGGTGGCACCCATAACGGAACTGGGATTCACAGCCTTGTCCGAGGAGATCATCACAAACCGCCCGACTCCTACCGCGTTGGCGGCATCGGCGACGGATCGGGTGCCAAAGAAGTTATTTTCAACCGCTTCGGAAGGATGATCCTCCATCATCGGCACATGCTTATGGGCCGCGGCATGGAAAATCACATCCGGCTTGTGCTTGGTCATCATCGCCAAGGTATGTGACGGATCGGTGATGTCATGAAGCACTGCCCGGCGCTGCTGATCGGGGAACTCACGAGCGATTCGGCGGTCAATTTCAAAGAGACTGTTTTCAGAGCGTTCGACGAGAATCAATTTCGAGGGCTTAAACCTACAGACGATCCGGGCCAGTTCACTGCCGATTGAGCCGCCTGCTCCGGTGAGTAAGACTGATTTATTTTCGATCACGAGCTTAATGGCCCGTTCGTCGAGTGGTCGCGGTTCACGGCTGATCAACTGGACGGTGTCAATATTTTGTGTGATGGGCACATTATTTTCTGATGTCCCAACCAACTGTGATCGGACCTTACCGGTGAGTTGATCTTCAAAGGTTGGGATCAGTCGACAGGTGACTTCAAATTGCGCCAGTATACGCGTCACCTGGGTCATCACTGCCCGTTGACTGCTGGGTAAACAGATCAAAGCCAAGGCAGGTTGATGTGTTGTCAGGTATGCCGCAAGGTCTTCTATGACACCGAGTTGCATAGCATCATGACGATTGACCACGGTGGCGAACCAGCCGTCGATCGCCATGGTATTGCCGGTAATGCGCATCAGGGATTGCAGATAGCCAATCCCGGCATGATCACCAATGAAAATACAGGATTCGTCAGACGTACAGCTTTGGGGTTTATTGGGTGTCACAGTCCAATTATCGGTTACACAAACAAGAATTCTTGATTCCTCATTTGCTCATCTGAATTTTGAATCGTATGGATTAAGTAGGAGATTACATATCTACAAATGACCGATATCTAGAAATTAACATAACACCTAAACATCACTTTATTTCTAGTCGATAATACCTCTACTCGACTAGGGGCACGGGCGTTCCAACTTTTTTTCCAGAAGGGATCGTTAGTATGTCATTGAAACTGCAATCCGGTGCTGAAGCAAGACAGTCCCCCCGCATTCGACTTCCTGCTATGTACACACTGCTGAGGCTTCGCAAAAAAGGCGAAGCACGGTACAACCAGACAGGTTACATTTACGATATCAGCCAAACCGGGATGCGTTTCGAGCTTGACGATCCCATTGAACCGGGTACTGAGTTGGAATTTCGTGCACTGCTTCCTGGCGGGCAAACCACCACTTTCAGTGCCCAAGGGCACCTTATCCGCATGCATGACGATCTGCACGAAGTCGGCCCGGTCCGGATGGCAATGCATTTCGATAGCTTCAAAAGCAATATGGACAAGCAAAAGCTCGCAGAATATCTGGATCGCAAAACACCGCGATTAGCTCAGGCAGCTTAAGCTTGCCAATCAACCGGATCAGCATGTGACTGATCGACATTAAATAAGAATCACAGACCTCAAGGTTGGTACGAGCCCTTGAGGTTTTTTTATGCCTGTCTAAGACTTAATTTGCATTCACTTGCGAACCTTTACTTGAATGTCTGCGTATTATTGCCATACAACCGCTTTTCGGTCAAGGAATGACAAATGAGCCAAATCGTTTCTGATACGAGTATTACAGACCATCAACACGACCATGATCATGATCACGGCCCCAGTATGGCAGACCAGCAGGATCGCGCCCAAAAACGCGAATTTTTCCTGATTCTCCTCGGTGGCATCCTCCTGCTGGCAGCAGTGGCGGCTAAAAATCTGTTTGATACACCCGATCAGGGCGACATGATCGCGGCTGTCGCAGCAGCCCTATTGGGTTTTAAAATTATCAAGGATGCCTTCAAAAGTCTCATGACCGGACGCTGTTCGCACGACCATGGCAATCACAGTCACGAACACGTCCACGGCGAAGCTTGCGACCATGACCATGAAAACGAACCGCATGCGCATGAAAAATCACACATGGAAGAACTCGTCGCCTTGGCGATTGTCGCTTCCTTTGCTTCAGGTCAGTATCTTGAATCAGGCTCCGTCGCCTTCTTCATGCTCATCAGTTCTCTGATCGAACACCGTACCGCAACCGGCGCGTTCAAAGCCATTGAAGACCTTATCCGCATTACCCCAACACGTGCGTTTAAAATCGTCGATGGCAAAGAAGTCGAAACCGATGCCTCGCAACTCGTCGAAGGTGACATCGTCGTCGTCCGTCCCGGTGACAACATCCCTGCGGACGGCATCATCCTCACCGGTTCATCCACCATCAATCAAGCCAACATCACCGGCGAATCCTTGCCAGTGGAAAAGACTGTTGACAATGAAGTCTTCTCAGGCACGACCAATGAAACCGGCGTCCTGCAAATCCGCGTGACCAATGCCGGCAAAGACTCCACCTTGGGCAAAGTCAAAGACCTGATCCTTCAGGCATCATTCAGCAAGCCAGCGGTCGTGCGACTGCTCGATAAGTATGCAAGCTTCTATACCCCGACGATTCTGATGATCGCCGGCATTGTGTACTTCATCACCCAAGACCTCAACACAGCCATCGTGCTGCTGCTGATCTCCTGCCCGTGCGCCATTATCCTTGCTGCCCCAACGGGTATGGTCGCTGCCATTTCCGCAGCATCACGTTTGGGTGTCTACGTCAAGAACGTCTCAGACCTTGAAGTCGCCAGGCGTATCAGCGCGATCATCTTCGACAAAACCGGCACACTGACTGTCGGCGAATTGGATGTCTCGCGGTTGTATCCCGCTGAAGGTGTTGACCCTGCGGACCTGTTGCAAACCGCAGCATCCGTCGAACACAACTCCAAGCATCCAGTGGCACGAGCCTTGGTTCGTACTGCAAATAAAGCACAAATTGAACTGGCAACCGTTTCAGACTTTGAAGAAATCGCAGGCCGTGGCGTCAAAGCCTCCATCAATGGCCAGCAGATTCTCGTCGGTCGCGAAGCATGGGTTCAAGAGTTGGGCATCGACATCTCAGCATTGGATACCGCTGATGGTGAAGGCATGAGTCTGCTGTTCGTTGCTCGTGATGGCCAGGTCCTGGGCTGGGTTGGCATGGAAGATAAAGTCCGTGCTGGCGCTTCACATACCATGGACGAACTTGAAGAATTGGAAATCAAACGTCGCGTGATGATCACCGGCGACCGTTGGTCCCCTGCCCGTAAAGTCGCCCAACAGGTTCACGTCACCGACGTGGAAGCTGAAGCACTTCCAGGTGATAAACTTGAACTGGTCAAGACCCTCAAAGCCAACGGTCATACCGTCTGCGTGATCGGTGACGGCGTCAACGACGGCCCGGCATTGGCGGCAGGTGATGTCTCCATCGCCATGGGTGCAGCTGGTTCAGACGTGGCCATCAACTCAGCAACCGTTGCGCTGATGAACAACAACCTCAACCGCATCCCATTCCTGATCAAACTCTCGCGATCAACGGTCACCGTCATTCGCCAGAACCTCATCGGCACGATGTTCTACATCCTCTTTATGATCGGACTGCTCTGGGCTGGACACCTCACCCCACTGGGTGCTGCCATCGGGCATGGCGTGAGTAGTATCATCGTCATCTTCAACTCCGCCAGACTCATCCGCGAAGGTGAAGACCTTCAGGATCATGTTCCCGTTGCTCAAACCGGCACCAAGCGTCAACGCCGAATCGAAGCTGTGGAAGTTAAAGTCGAAGCCGAACCAGCGTAAGACATCACGCCGATATGACCATGCTCATCGCATCGCGTCATGTCGATCAAAACCCAAAACTCACACGGCTGTCACCTTGTTGGCAGCCGTTTCTACATCCAAGTTCAAAGTGCAAATTCAATGCGTCTGAAAATAGGACTTGGAACCAAAATGGAACCTTTTTTACCCCTTTTTAGTATCAATTGCCTTAAATTCTGTTGACAAGTGATATTGCTAACTTGATAATAGATTATCAATTACCCGTATGGAGTTTTCATCATGACCGGGCCCCTGATTCTCTACACCCTCCTGATTGTCGCCGCGTCCCTGCTTGGCGGATTCATCCCGATCTTCCTGAAGCTGACACATCGGCGGATGCAGTTTGCCATCAGCTTTGTTGCAGGTGTCATGTTCGGGGTCGGCTTGCTGCACATGCTCACGCATGCCTGGGAGCAAGTCCCCGGTCAGCAGACGATGCTCTGGATGATTGGCGGATTCCTGTTGATGTTTTTTGTTGAACGTTTTTTCTGCTTCCATCACCATGAGGTGCCCCAGGATCAAGCAGTCGCTCAGCACAGTCACAAACATGAAGCTGGTGACGAACATCATCATCACCAACACTGCACCCATGGGCATGAACATGCTGGCGACAAACCGCATCCGGATCACAAACTCAGTTGGAGTGGCGCAGCCCTTGGCATGACATTGCACAGTATCATCGGCGGCGTCGCGCTAGCCTCAGCGATGCTTGCTGAATATCATGCGTCACCAACCATGGCCTGGCCGGGGATCGCTGCCTTTGCGGTGATCATTCTGCATAAGCCCTTGGATGCCTTGACCGTCATTACGCTCACGCGCATGAGTCACATGTCCAAGTTTGCCAGCCACGTTGTCAATGCCATGTTCTCATTGGCAGTCCCCCTGGGCGCGATGATGACCTTGTTTGGCATGGAACACTGGCTCACCGAAAACCCGACCTACATTTCCTACGCCCTGGCATTCAGCGCGGGGACTTTCATCTGCATTGCGTTAAGTGATCTGTTGCCCGAATTGCAATTCCATCACCACGACCGCGTCGGACTCTCGGCTGCGTTGGTCCTGGGCATCGCCTTGGCCTGGAGTCTTGGCCTGCTCGAACATGGTGCCCATCACCATGACCACGGCGGACACAACGATGCAGTCATGCAACATGATGATCATGAAGGCCACGATCACGGAGCTGCGCATAACGACCACGATGATCACGACGGACATGACCATTCAGCCCATACCCCCAAGCCAGCCCCAGCGCCAATCCACACCGACCACGATGGTCATAATCACTGACATGCAAAGTCGACTGGCAGTTAAAACATCATGCCATAGATAGTGAGTCAGTTGCAGTTGATTCGATGTCTTTTTGCAATATGTATCGGTGTTGAATGATTTGACTAAACCAACAAGCAGTAAAAGTCACAGACCTGTATCATCCACTTATGGAGCCTATTGTGAATACAGGTCAGCTTGCGACGGACAACACAACATCTTCAAACACATCACCACTACCTGACAAATCATTTAATCGCTGGCAGTTGTTTTGGGCACGGTTCTGGGTTGGTTTGATTATTCTGTTTACTGCAGAAATTTTATCCGGCGCTTCACTGGTCAATGGCCTTTGGAGTCCGTTGGTCTGGCTGTTGGTTTACCCGTTGTATGCTGCTCATTTTTTTCTGTTAATCAACCTTGCCTTGCGAACCGGTCGAACATCGCTTACTGCGTTGTATTTTTGGGGCGTGATGTTTGGTCTGTATGAACCGTGGATCACGAAAGTGATCTGGCATGGATACAGCCACGACGGCATGCCGATCCTCGGGCGCATGGGCGCATTTGGTTTTGCGGAGTTGAGCATGCTGGTGCTGTTTCACCCGGTGATGTCCTTGATCCTGCCATTGGCGATTGTCAGTCTATTTAGCCCTGCGGTGGCAACACAATTTCCCTGTCTTGAAAAAGTGCTCGGCAAACACAAGACCGGCAAGCTGTTTCGGATCAGCATCGTCTTTATGTTTTCGTTGATCATGTCCTACAATAGCGGAGGCGCTGCCAACCTGATTATCAACCTGATACTTGCGGTGATACTCTTTGCGATCCTTGCCAAAGTTGCCCGACCGGCCTTGCGATCCGTCGAAGGGATGCGCATTTTGACGATGAGTCACAAAGGGCTGTGGCTTACGGGACTGTACCTTGTGGCGTTGTATGGCCTGACCTATTTCTACATCACGCCTCAGGGTTTACCTGATGTATCCATTCAAATATTAACAGCCTGTTTCTACTTACCGCCTATTGCGTGCTTGATGTTACTACGCAGGCGTCCGGCCGTATTGCCTGTTCAAAGAGATGTCCAGGATCAGCAAGTCAAGATGCTGCAATGGCATTGGTTTTTGCTGATGTTATTGTCTGTGATCTTTACGATTCTGCCGTTAAAAGCGATTACTTATCCATTGATTTGGATCATCTTTATCTTTTGGACGCCCTTTGGTTTTGCCCTGGCAGTTCTCGCCATGGTCAAAGCCCTGCGTGAATCACGACAGGGCTTTGAGCCAATCCGCAGAGGACAAGTTGTCGAAAGCAACTGATAAGTATTTCCGGGAAGTATTTTCACACCGACCTGTCATGAGCGCATCGTGACACGATCCATGTCACATGTTCAAGGCAACGGATCGACACAATCCGGCTCGCAACGGTCGTGGAAGCTCATAAAGTGAATCACTTGGCGAAGTACACGCCATCAAAATCGACTGTTGCGGTTTGGATATTGCGACCGGTTGCGACATAGAATTTAAGAGCAAGGGTGTTGTTTGCATCCACGCGAATGAGACTTGGTGAGGCGAAGACGCCGTTGGTGTTTTTGATTACGTCTGTTGTAGTCAGAGTTGAGCCATCCCAATGTACGTTCGCAGAGTAGAACACCTGATCGTAGGCATTGATAATGTGGACGGTGATCCGACCTGCAAGTCGCTTGGGGAGTGTGAACATTTCATGGGTGGCATAACCTTGAGACACAGACGTCAGATCCAGTGGGAAAGCAAAGCCTTTAAGGGTTGCGCCTGCGTAGCCTGATGTGCCGTTGAAGTTGAGGATGGTAGTGGGTGTGGTGTAGGAGACAATGCGATCGGTCACTGAGCCGTTGCCTGCTGTAAGGAGTGTCGGGCAATCCGATACGAATGTGGTTCCTTCGATAATACCGTTACCGTTGGAGATGGCGACATTGCAATCTTCGATCAAGTTATTGTCGAATGTGAAACGTACTTTTGAAGGTGCATGAAGCCCAATATCAAATCCTGTGACCCGATTGGCTGTCATGACATTTTTACTCAACACACCATTGGCATCATAGACAAGGTAGATACCTTTGCCTTGATGCAGACTGGATGCATGTTTGACAAAAATATTGCCTGCCAGCAGGACGGGTTGTGCAGCACTTCGATTAAGGATTCGCGCACCATCTGCCATGCAATCGACAAAGACGTTGTTGCCGATGGTGATGTTTTCCTGATCATCTTCAATGTGCAAGGCTTCGTTGCGTGAGACCTTTGAGATGTTTCCCACAATGGTCATATCTCTGCCTTTGGCGATCCCGATGGAAAAGCCGGCACTGCTGCTTGATCCAAACTCGCCGCCATAAAGTGTATTGCCAATGATTTTCACACCTCGAAAACCGCCTGAGGTGGTGTTGATTTCAATGGCATCGGCAGAGGGGGAATAGATCGTGCTATTGAGGATGTCAGCATTATCACCAGTGAGATTAGAGTTCAGCAGTACGCCGTACATATTCGGATCGTTGTTGGGTTGAATATCCTTATCCGATATACGAATGTCATTGGTATTGGCATTGTTGAAATTCTGTGATCCAGTCGTTTGAAGGTCTCCAGCCCATGCAGTGGTCCAACTCATTAAGCCAATGGCTCCGATAGCAACAAATCGTTTCATCAATCGTCTCCTGTGAAAAAGTTCAGCTGTGCGACACCGCGCAGCATATAGACATGCCTGCATCAATGGACCAGTGATGACGTGCTTGAGAATCTGAGCTTAGAGAAAGCCGAACCAATACGATTGGACCTGTGAATTTCGAATCATCACAAGGCAATCAAGAAACCCGATCGATACGATCCGATCTGCAAAGACCGAACAAGGCAGACTTCAACGAACCGGCCAGAGAATCCAGCGATTGTGACCGGGTTCGATTTTCCCAAAGGGGCCAGCGATTGACTCGTCACCCATTGTGCGAGCAAAGTAATCCCTGGTCACGCCTTCCACATTGGGCATGGGCAGTGTCCACGTGGATGCTGCTTCCATGACTGTCATCGTGACTTCACCGCTGGCGATGATCATGCGACAGGTTGGTACTTCGATGGAGTGTTGATCCTGCTTCATGACCTTCTGCCATGATGCAAGATCCAGTCGGCGATCCTTGATCCAATGAGCCGTTGGTTGAGGCTGCACTTCTGAGTCTTTCTGTGATACCACAGCTTGTGTGTAAGCATCGCCAATGACATCTTGTTTGACGCGTCCATGGTTGGTATGAATTCGGAGTTTTTCGTTTGAGCCAATAAAGACGTTGTAGTCACTGGTATTGTTGCGTGACTGCTTGCCGGCAAATGGCATGCTGATGGCTGCGACGTTGTTGCCGATGAACATGTTGCCAAGAATTTGATGGTTGGAGGTTTCCACTGCGTGCTTGTCTTTACCGAGTGTTCTGCCGGAGACGACTTGGCCGAGGATGCCATAGCGAGCGTTGTGATACAGCAGGTTATTGGTGATAACCAGGTCGGATGCGTCGTGTGAATAGATGCCATCTCCTGCATAAAAGTTTGAGTAATTGCGGGTGTAGCAGACAACGTTGTTGTCGATGAGCATGCGACCTTCACCGAGTTCGACAAAGATGCCTTTGCCCAATGAGCCGGAGACGAAGTTGCGGCTGATGCGAGCGCCCTTGTAGCCGTTATCGATCCAGATGCCCGGGCCATCGTTGTCGATGACAAGATTGCCTTCAATGACACCACCGTTAAAGGCATGGACTTTGATACCGCCTGCTTCTTCCCAACTGGCATTGATTTTGGATTCAAACCCCAGACGGTTGTTGCGGCGGACGATGTTACCGCGGATGACCGAGCCGCCTGTGTTCCAGCCTGCCACACCGCAGAGTCCGTTGTCTTCGATGATGTTGTTCAAGACTTGATTGCCACCACCGATCATGATTCGTTTTTGGTCATCATCGGTGTCGACCAATGCACTCACACCCCATGTTTCTGAGCCGATGTCGATGCCGACGGTCTTGGCATAGCGGATGATGTTGTCACGGATAATCCAGTTCTTGCCGGTGCGGGTAGAGATCATGCCGACCTGTGGGAATGGGCCTTGGTTGGCGCAGTGTTCGAAGATAAAGCCTTCGATAATGATGTCTCGCAATGCGCGACGTGATGGTGCAAAGACACGATCGCGTGTGGTCAGCTCAATGGTTCCCGCTTGAATCTTGCGCAGGTGTCCGGGCAGATGCAGTAGCAACGTATCGCCCTGCTGCCCGACGATCCAGGTTGCCGGTGTGTCGTAGAGTTGTTTGAGTGTGGTGACCTGCGTCATGGGCATGCCATCGACGAAGAGTTGGCCAAGGGTGATCGGCCACTGTGCGGCATCGTCTGCAACAGGTCGAGCTTCGGTGCTTTTATCCTTGCTCGAAACACTGATGGTACGCAAAAACGGATTGCGACGCCCAGTAAACAAAGATGCCTCCAGCGGAGCAACGTAGACATCCTCATGATCCGCGACTGGCTTCCATTGAGGTGTCCAGACATCGGACCCTTTGATGTAAGCTCGATGACGAACCGCGGAAATATAGGTCACACCACTACCGGTCTTACCCGGTGCGACATGTTCACGGTAGACACCTGGATGCACGATGACGGTATCACCTTTGGTCGCAATTTGAGCTGCTGCGTTGATGGTCTTAAACGGTTGTTCTAAAGTCCCCTTGGCAGAGTCTGACGCATTGGGATTGGCTTGATCCACATGAAGCATCGCTGCATGCAGTGATGTACTTAATGTCAAAAGCAGTACCCAAAAACTCGAACGCAGGATAAGTGTTGAGACATGAATCATATTAAAAAACCTGTTGTGAGATATTGAAAATAGTTTCGTGTTGGTTTGTGTTGTGTACTGGTTTACCAGACTTTGAATCGATAACCGCCCCACCCGATAGCAACCTTGCTTTTCCGGATTGAGCCGACCGGTGTACTGTTGGGTTTTTCGATCCAGTCTGTTTTTTTGAACTCGGCATGGGCATCAAGAAAAACGATATTGGCACCGGCGGACCCCTCCGCCCCGTGACGAGTCTTGGCGTACAGCGAGTATGAGAAGGTATGGTTCTGCCAATATCCTTTGAAGTAGTCGGTCCCATCCATGTACTCGATAACATCCTTAGGAAAGGCAGCGTCCGAACGTTTGAGACGGGCGTGACCTTTGAACCAGGGATTGCCACTACCGCCCCACTGCGGTGTCATGAAGCTGATGGCATTGATGAAGTTGCCGTTCATACCATAGCCTTTGCGAGTTGGATCAGCCGGGCAGACATTCAGTGTGTTGGTGTTCAAGTCATACAGTGATTTAAACTTGGAATACCAGACTCCGCCGACGAGCCATTCCTTGTTGTCATTGCTATAGATGTTGGCCGTGATGGCAATCTGCCGAGTATTGGACAGACAACTGGTGCGATAAGCAGAGACACGTGCCTGTGACAATGCCGGCAGGAGAATCGCGATAAGCACAGAGATAATTGAGATGACAACCAGTAATTCGATGAGTGTAAATGCCGAGTGTCTGCTGAATTGTTTTGTCATTGTCAGCCTCCAATCATGGTATCGGGCAGGTGACGTGGTACATCAACTGTAATTGTCCGATGTCTTACTTAGTATTTGGCGTTATGCCCCACCAACCAGTAGGACAGTCCGGTATTATTCGTCCCATCAAGTTCTTCATAAGCACGGTTGCCTGCGTTGCCACCGGCAAAGAGCATGTTGGGATGCTGCTCATGCGTCTGCCAGCCATAGCGTCGGGAGTTGTAGTAATACGACGGGCGATAAAGTCTTGCCACCTGCGTATCTGATGTGGACGCGACGGCATCAATGAAAGTGATCATCTTGTGTGGTTTGATAATATTTCGCAGTTGTACCTTGGGGGCTTGGGGTGGCCATGTGTATATGCCACCAAGCCGATCATTAAATGCGTAGGTGATCCAATCCTGTTTGTAGTAATCAGGACAGGCCTTAAACAGGCGATCATTCTGCAAGTAAATCCGCAAGCCTGAACTAAAATTCAGCGAATAGGTTCCGGATGTGATATTACCTTTATTCCATGTAAATGAACCGGGAAACCAATCACTATTATCCTCAATGTACATCGCCAACGGGATATGCAATTGGTGCAGATTACTCAGACATGCCACGCTTCGAGCTGCTTCTCTGGCTTTGGCCAATGCCGGCAGGAGAATGGCGATGAGCAATGAGATGATTGAAATCACGACAAGCAACTCAATGAGTGTAAAGGCATGATGTTGAGAATGTCGTAATCGCATGGCGGGGCTCCTGACGTTGGACAGCATTGATTATTTGACGCGTTGAACTTGGAAAGTTTCGACCTGCAATTTGCACGAACCCACCGACGCATTGCCGGGATTCACCGCTTGAAGTCTGAGAATCAAATCCTGCTGAGCTTCAAATTCGAGGACTTGTTCAAAGGTAATTTCATTAGGCAGATTCTTGCCAAACGCGCCGGACTTGTTGATGTTCATATCCTGTTCTTCATGTGTCTGAGCGATGCGTCCGTCACTGCTGATTTGATAGATACCAGCCCGTGCATGACCGGCTGAAGGATTCTGCACACCCACGAGAGTCGCCTTGATCTGCACCTTGTATTTGCCAGCGGTATCGGGCTTGAAAATCACAGCCACCGACTCGCTGCGATGGGCGGACTTCTTGGCTGGGCGGGTAATGAGACTGTTGTTCTTGTACTGCATCTGTGGGTCTTTGGTGACTTTTTCGCCACCTTGCCAGATGCGTATGAATCCGACATACGTCCCCTTGGTCATCGGCAGATAGGTCTCAGTGGGCGCGGCATTGGTCTTGTCCTGATAGGCCACCGTCCATATCGCGCCGTTGTCGACATAGGGATTGCCCATGTCCCATGTCCAACTGCCCGATGCCCACTGCTTGGTGTTGTTGCCATCTATCGGCTTAAGCGTCCATGTATCCGACTCGGCAGCCAGCAGCAACGATGGGACCAGTAACAAACTCAATAACATAGCCTGCAAAGATTTCATGCACGAACACCTTCATGGGAACAAAAATTAAAATGAAATACATCCACTTACTTCAAAGCACATGTGGACTGACGAACAATCAACTCCGGCTTAAGACGTATCTGAACCGGCGAATACGCATCATCATCGGATGACGAATTATTGATGCGATTGATAATTAACTGAGCGGCTTTCCGCCCTATTTCCAAGGGGTTTTGGCGAATGGTGGTTAATGCCGGCTGCATGAATTCTGCAAACGGAAGATCAGCAAAACCAATGACCGACACATCCGCACCCACACGTCTATTCATGTCCGTAAGCTGCGTGTACACCGGCGCAGCCATATAGTCATTGGCAGCAAAAATCGCGGTAGGCATCGCATGCGTGGCAAAGTAACTACGAACAAAATCGGGATTGCCCGAGAACGTCTTGTTTTGACACACGTCATATTGCACGTCAGGACAAGTCTTGATGATCGACTCAAAACCTTCACGACGATGACGCGCGGTACTGGTAAAGTCCGGGCCGGCAAAGTGGACGATGTGTCGATGACCAAGTCCAAGTAAATGTTCTGCAGCCAGTTGTCCGCCGTGATAGTCATCGGTGCCCACGAAATCGGCGCGATGTGAATTGGGTAATGCCCGATCCACTGCAACCAACGGCAAATGGTGATCGTGAATTTCATGCAGGTAATCATCAGACGCAGAGTCTTCAACTGGCCGAAGTATCAAACCGTCAACACGCCGGTCAACAAGTTGATGAATCAACTGCAACTCCGTCTTGTCATGCTTCCATTTCCCATCAATATTGCGATTGGCCCAAAGCATCATGGGGACGAAATCATCTTTGAACAGTATTTCATGAATCCCCGCAACAATGTTGGCCAGGAAAGTGTCACTATTGACGGGCACCATCACTCCGATGGTATTGGTGCGGCCTGTTTGAATTCCGCGGACCAGTAGATTCGGCCGATAGTTCATGTCCTTGGCAACCTGCAACACGCGATCACGCGTCTTCTGCGAAATGTCTTCACGCCCTGAAAGAACTTTCGACACCGTGGCAATGGAGACGTTGGTCTGTGCGGCAATTTGCTTGAGACTGACGGCCATAATTATTGAATCTCCAAAAAACAGCTTACGTAAGTATTTTCGCAGCCACTTACCGGAAGTCAAGCAAAGTTACGTAAATATTTACGTAACTCCTGAAATCAGGCTGTCATCACGTGATCTCCTTTCGGTGAGGATGCGTATAATGGCCAGTCCATGAGCGATTTATCTTTAACATCCCCAACCGACACATCGGCACAAACCGATCCAATCAAGACAGGCAACAGCCTTCATGTTGCGTGGACGCAGGCCCTGCTACTGACATTGGTGACGGTGGTGGTGTACCTGCCTGCTTTGCGATGTGAGTTTATCTGGGATGACGACTACTACGTGACGGAGAATGATACGCTCCGTGATATGGATGGGCTGGTTCGGATTTGGACGCAGCCTGGCGCCGTGCCACAGTATTACCCGTTGGTGCATTCGGTGTTCTGGGTGCAGTATCAACTCTTTAAGCTCAACCCGGTGAGCTACCACGCGGTGAATCTTTTCTGTCACCTGTTGGTGAGCCTGCTTTGGTGGCGAGTGCTTAAACGACTATCCATCCCTGGCAGTTTTCTTGCAGCCATGATCTTTGCCGTCCATCCGATTCAGGTCGAGTCCGTCGTCTGGGTGACGGAACTCAAGAATGTCCTCAGTGGTGTGTTCTATTTATTGACTGCCCTGGCCTACCTGCGGTTTACAGGGATCAATGAATCGACTCAACCGCAAAATCAAAGTCCACTGCGTTGGCGTTGGTATGTCATCGCCCTGCTTTGCTTCACCGCTGCGTTACTCAGTAAAACCGTGGTCTGCACGCTCCCTGCTGCAATGGTATTGGTGATGTGGTGGAAGCGCCGGACATTCCCCTGGCGTGACCTTGCTTGTCTACTGCCACTCTTTGCGTTGGGGTTGGCGATGGGACTGCATACCGCTGCGATGGAAAAAAATCACGTCGGTGCTGAAGGTGCGGATTGGGCTTTTTGTTTGGCTGACCGCCTGCTCATTGCCGGTCGTGTGCTGTGGTTCTATGCAAGCCAATTGGTCTTGCCGATGAAAATGGTTTTCTTCTACGACTATTGGCAGATTGATCCGAATCAGTATTGGCAATGGTTTTTCCCGGTTGGTGTTCTGCTGGTGATATACGCCCTGCTGCGCAACCGCCAACTCCTCACCGGCAAACCACTGGTTGGCATACTCTTTTTCGCAGGCACCCTTTTCCCTGCACTGGGATTCATCAACGTCTTCCCCATGCGATACTCATTCGTCGCCGACCACTTCCAATACCTCGCAGGCATGGGGATCATCGCAGTGGTGGCAGGTTTACTCTGGCATGGCTTGCGAAACTTCCCCAAAGTCCGACTGACTGCTTCAATGCTCATCATCGTGCTACTGAGTCTTCGCACAACCACCTACATCCCGGCCTACACCAACCAGCAAACACTTTGGCAACACGTCATCGCCAACAACAATGCACCCTGGATGGCATTGAACAATCTGGGCGCGTTGTACCGTGATGCAGGCGAACACGACAAGGCAATGATCTGCTTTAAACAAGGCATCATCCATCGCCCCAACGAATACAGCATCTACAACAACCTCGGCCTGACGTATCGTGATCTGCAACAGTACGACCGCGCAGCACGTGTGTTGGAATATGCCCTGCCTTTGGAGACACGGGACGTGACGTTGTATGCAACACTGGCACGCGTCCGTGAATTACAAGGTCACCCCCTTGAAGCCATCCGCCTGCTAAAGATCGCCACGTCCAAGCGCCCCGCGCGTATCGACCTGTGGCTGAACATGGGCATCCTGCAAATCCAACAACGGCAGTGGCAAGACGCGGAGACGGCAATCCAATACGTGTTAAAGCATGATCCCTATCAACCCAAAGCATGGTTGGCGATGGGACAGATTCTCCAGGTTTCAAGTAGCCCCAAAGAAGTCGCAGACCATTTCACCAAAGCCTTGACCTACCTGCCCAACGATGCGTCGTTACACAATCAAGCAGCGTTGGCAAGGTTTAAGATCAACGAGCCTGATACGGCCATCAAACATTTGCAAGTTGCAGTACAACTCAACCCCGACACCGTGGAATACCTTGCCAACCTTGGCAGCATTTATCTCAAACAAAAACAGTGGACTCAAGCAAAGCGCTGGCTTAAACGTGCGAGTGTAATTGATCCCAATCGACCTGTGGTCTTGCGAAATTTGGCTATGTGTCTGCTCAATGATCCGGCATCAACGTCTGACGATTTGCAATTGGCCAAAGCAAGTTTATTACACCTCAAACAGATTGATCCACAACTTTCAATAGCTGATCAAAAACTTTTAGCCACCGCCTGTGAAGCGACAGGTGACTATGCAGGTGCGATTCAAATCCTCCAACCGCTCCTAAAGGTACTCACTACCTCCCCAACGCCTCCCCAGTCGGAAATCGACTCGATCAGAAGACAATTAAATCGTTGCAACCAAGCACTTTCCAAGATGTAGTAGCTATCGGAACCTGTGAGTGAATCTGGGTTGTCTGGTTGGTCTGTAGCACGAAAAAAGCTGCATTTAGACGATTAACCAATTCCACATTTTCACAACTCAGCGGTCTGGAAGGTATGTTTAGCCTGCTCATGTGAGCAAAGCAATTTGTCCGCGTAGCCTGAACTGCCGGGGGGCAGAACAGGCCCAGTCTTGGAGGCTGGTATGCCAAAGAATTTGACCCATGATTTAAATGATGATGCCCAGGTTTTTCTCAAGTCTCTAATCAATGAATTAAAGGCAAGAGATGAGTTCACCCGACTCACGCGGCATCTTCGAGAAACGTCCGACAAACAAACGGACGTGCCCCAGTGTTATCGCGATCTGTGCATCGGACGTCGCGCCATCCAATTGGCAGAGCGCAAGCATTACCGCGCTTACCGGAATCTGATTCGACACTTTGAACTTTGATGTGTCATGAAGTGTTCGAAACACTCAATTCATTTTTACCGCCAAGACGCCAAGATCAAAACCAAGATAATGCGATTGAGAACCTGAAAATCTCTGCCTTGTTTAGCTTGGCGTTTTTGGCGTCTTGGCGGTAAAAAATGAATTGAGTTTTCAAAGCCCCTGCATCACTGTATGGATTCTTTGCAAGCGATCTTCGCGTAATCCAATGCCTGCCCCATTCGCTTAATCGCCGTGTGAATCCGATCCAAGGATTCATAGCCGAAGCTTAAACGCAGTTGGCGATTGCCTTGTTCAACCATGTCACCATTGGGATTCACACAGAAGCTCCCGGGAATGTAGATGACCGTCGGATGGGTATCTGCATCAATCGACAGATCACCGGTGTTTCTGGACAGGAATTTAAAAAAGTCGCTCCCCTGCCTGGTGACCACGTTTTTAAATGTCAGATAAAAATAGAATCCAGCCCGACCGCCAATAATCGACGCCACCTCATCGCCAAGATACTGCTCAATCCACTTGCGGGTCTGCACTGCTTTTTCACGGTATCCGGCTTTAACGGATTGAATCTGTTCACTGGCATGTTGTTCAAGCAGTAAGGCTGCGACATGTTGATTTAACAGCGGCGCACTGAATCCGACATCCGAGACCTTCTGGACCATGGCATCCAAAAACGCAGACGGTTTGGCAAGCATGTATCCGACGCGCAGAGTCGGTGCCAACGTCTTGGAAAGCGTGCCAATCTCGTGAACAATCCCAAGCTCATCATGCAGTAATGCACTGTCAGGTGTCGGTGTATCCGGATCGTGAATCAACTGTTCATAGGCGGTATCCATCACCAATGGGATTTTGCGTCGCTGCTCGGTGCAGAGTTTATTCACCAGTCGAACCAGGCCGATGCGTCGCTGCGTGGTGAGGATGCTGCAACTGGGATTGTTGACGGTGACGATGTAGGCAAAGCTGATTTCGCTTCGACGCTTGCCAAGTGTTTTGAGTTTGTCTGCCAGGATATCCGTGCGTATACCGTCGCGGTCTTCAGGGACACTAAGCAGTTCAAAACCGGCGCGTTGGAGTTGATTGGTATAAATGTAATACAACGGGTCGGTGGTAATCACGATTCCCTTGGGCAAAATCTGCGTCAGCCCGTCGAGTAAACTTGTCGCGCCGTTGGCACCGATGATCATTTTTAAATCCAGCAAGTCCGCAGGTGTGAGATTACCAAAGTTGTGATAGGCAATGTAGGTGCGAATCGCTGCGATGAGTTCGGTCACGCCATCGGGTGAACCGTAGTTAAACGGTGCATGAAAGTCAGCATTGTGTGCGACGATGTGATTGACCGCGTCTGCGATATGCTGCCGGGGGATGGTTGACTCGTTGACATAGCCCACGCCCAGATTGATGTCGATTGCTGGTCGAAAGGTGGTGGCAAAGCTGGCCATCATCTGCGCAACGGGAGATGGTGTCGTCGATGCCTGCCCATACTCAGAAAGTAAAATCTCGTGCATCAAGACATTGTACAGTTTCAATACACCACAGGTCTGAAGCCCCCGAGCTTTAGTGGTATGATGTCCACCGATATTAATCTCAAGGATGACCGGACATGATCGATCTCAAAGCATTGCGTGACAACCCCGACCGCTACCGTCAAGGGGCAGCCAATAAAAACTATGACCCGACACTCGTCGATCGCCTGCTGTCTGTGGACAGTGATCTGCGCGAAATGATGAGTCAGCAGCAGAAACTCACGGCAGAGAAAAACGAAATCGGCAAGAAAATCGGCATGATCGCCGGCAAGCTCAAAAAAGCCTCCGACGACGAAAAGGCTTCATTGCAAACGCAAATGAAAGACCTGCAAGCTCGCCCCAACGAGATCAAACAAATCGAATCCGAACTGGTCACCAAAGTCAGTGAACTTGAAGCAGCCCGTTTGGAACTGTGGCTCCAAGTCCCACAACCTGCAGACGACGATGTCCCGGTGGGCAAGACCGCAGACGACAACGTCCAGATCAGCACTTGGGGACCGGACTGGTTTAGCCCCGGAAAGTCTTTTCAAGAGAACAAAGGGTTCGCTCCCAAAACTCACATGGAACTTGGCGAAGCACTGGGACTCTTCGAATTTGAACGTGGCGTGAAAATGGCAGGCTCGCGAAGCTATGTCCTCTGCGGCGATGGCATGCGACTGCACAATGCAATCCTTCGCTATGCGTTTGACTTTATGACCAATGAGAACGGCTTTAAAGCGATGAGCGTCCCGGTCATGGTTCGCTACGAATGCATGGAAGGCACAGGCTTTTTCCCCTCCGGGCGTGACCAGGCATACGACATCGGTAACCCCACCGGCGAAGGCTATTCACTGCATCTCACCGGCACAGGCGAAGTCGGACTCATGGGCTATCACATGGGCGAAATCCTCGACGAAGACCAACTGCCCATCAAGATGACCACCGTCAGCACATGCTTCCGGCGCGAAGCAGGCGCAGCAGGCAAAGACACACGCGGCCTGTATCGCATCCATCAATTCGACAAGGTCGAACAAGTCGTCATCTGTAAAGCAGACGAAACCGAAAGTCGCAATTGGCATAAGAACATGCTCGGATTTGTGCAGGAACTGCTCAAGCGATTGGAACTGCCCCACCGTCTGCTGCAATGCTGCACCGGAGACCTCGGCCCCAAGAATGCGGACATGATCGACGTGGAATGCTGGATGCCCAGTCGCGGTGAAGTAGCTGAAGACGGCAGCACCAGTGGTGACTGGGGTGAAACCCACTCCGCCAGCCGACTGTATGACTATCAATGTCGTCGATTAAATCTGCGATATCGTGATAAGCAAACGAATAAGACGGTGGTCTGTCACGCGTTGAACAACACTGTTGCAGCCAGCCCGCGGATTCTGATCCCGATCATGGAAATGTATCAAAATGCCGATGGCACAATCACCATCCCCGAAGTCCTTAGGCCGTACATGGGTGGCGATGAAAAGATTGGGTAATTGGATTGCCTGATCGTCGAAGTCGGATCATTTTGAGATATTCAATTCATAAGCCCAAGTCAAAGGAAAATAGTGACGTAGACTGGGATGCGCCCCAAACCAAGTCAATCTCATGGTTTGCGTGGGTATCTTGAGCTTGGCTGCACTTGGTCTTGAGCTTTCATTTTATGAGTTGACTGCTTTTGATGATCCGCGTTCATTGCATTCTTGCCGTTGAATTGCCTTTAATCCCCTGCAAAACCGGTATTTTAAACCCTATTGTTTTAAATCATTGTTAATAAATTGATTGCAATAATCAAATATTCGTGCTAAAATGGTTTTCTTATGCCCACATCGACTACAAAAACCAAGAAAACGACTTCTGCAAGCGGTTCACGTCGCAGTCGTCCAAGCCGTTCCACAGCAGCTGCGATCAGCAACTTTTCCAGTGCCCAACGCTGGCTGCTCCAACACACCAACCATGAGCGCATGCGCGTCGTGCCTTACAACGACAAGTCGTTTAGCCTTGATCGCATGGGCAAATTGCTCAAGCTCATGGGCAATCCGCACAACGAACTCAAGTGTGTTCAAATCGCAGGCACCAAAGGTAAAGGCTCGACTTGTGCGATGCTCTCAAGCATGCTCCAAGCCTGTGGCTATACCGTCGGACTGTTCACCAGCCCGCACTTGGTGGACATGCGTGAACGGATCACCATCAACGGTGAAATGATCACCCATGCTGATCTGACCGAGTTGTTTAAGCAGATCGAAGTCCATGAAAAGAAAATGGGTAAGGAATCGGATCTGACTTATTTTGAAGTCCTAACTGCAACGGCAATGCGCTACTTCGCGGATCAGGCAGTTGACATTGTGATTCTGGAAACCGGTCTGGGCGGACGCCTGGATTCGACCACGGTCGTCACGCCACTGGTTTGTGGCCTGGTTCACATCGGTCTGGATCACACCAACATCCTCGGCGAACGCGTTGCGGATATTGCTCGTGAAAAAGCAGGCATCTTCAAAAAGGGTGTCCCGGCAGTGAGTGTCGAGCAGGTCGAAGAAGTCTGTGAGGTCTTTAACGAAGAAGCTCAGCGCGTGGGTGTGGATTTGGAATACACCGGTAACCAGATCGACTTCTCGCATCGCTTTGAAGCCAATCGTGAACTGGGCCCGCATACCCGTGTGAGTCTCACGACACAGACCAGTAAATTCGAACACTTACCCGTCCCCCTCAAGGGTGAGCATCAAGCACACAACTGTGCATTGGCGTTGGCATTACTCGACAAGCTCAAAACGCATGACTTTACCTTTGACCAGGACAAAATCGTCGAAGGTCTTGCCAAGACCGAGCTTGCCGGCCGCATGGAACAGGTGTTCAATGAACCGCGTGTGATCATTGACGGTGCGCATAATGCCGACTCGATCTACGCGTTGATTCGTTCACTGGGGGCTCATATCAGCTATGACTCACTGGTGTTGATCTTCGGTTGCGGTCAGGATAAAGATGTCAAGGGCATGCTCACTCAGTTGAGTCTTGGTGCTGACAAAGTGATCTTCACCCGCGCCAAACTCAATCCGCGTGCATGCGAACCAGCGGACTTGCTTAGCCAGTTCAATGAACTCTCAGGTAAAATGGCCCAGACGGCTGCGAACCTTGAAGATGCGTTACGATTAGCCTCACGTGCAGTGAGTCGTGAAGATCTGATCGTCGTCACCGGCAGTTTTTATCTTGCAGGTGAAGCCAAGAAATACTTCATCGACTTGCCAAACCGCAAGCCGGCACCTGTGCCACATCGTGGTCTAAGACGCCGTTAACACGTTATTTCCGGGAAATACATTTTATGCTACCAGGTTATCATGCAAGCATGGCGATGATGATTGTCGGTATCGGGATGCTATCCATAGGTCTCGTATTAATCATCATCAGACATAGTGTGGACATCCTGCAAAAAAACAATTGGTCTGGACGCTACAGCGGCTTTTTGGTTCTGCTTGGTTTGACGTTGATCAGCTTTTCGACACTCAAATCACGAACGCAAAATCAAGATCTCGTCACTTTAGCCAATGCTATTGAAGCAGGCGATGGCATGCAAACGCTTAAATGCGTTCAAAAGAATATGTCATTACTTGAAGCGGATTTTTCAAAGATAGGAAACGGCGCCCCATTAATCCACCGAGCGATTGACAGTGGGAAACTGGCTATCCTGACACTCGCGGTTTCATCAAACAATCCACCACTGCATGTCCTGGATCAACAGGGTCGCACGCCCTTGATTCACGCTTTGGAAAACAGAGAGTTGAGCATGACCAATGTGCTGCTTAATCGCGGCGCGTCCCCGTCATGCAAGTCGCCCAGGGGCATCGACGCATGCACCCTGGCAATCGAACAGGGTCCTGAATTTGCGGAAATCTTCGCGAGATTGGCACCTGAAATCTATGCACAGCACAGTCAATTGGTCGTTAAAAACACCAAGTGATTTAACACCCGTAAACTGTTTTAACTGCCTGAATGTGTCGGTGACTGGATATTGATCTCTGCCCAATACTGACAAACCGAGTTGATGACATGACGGAATCGCGTGGGATCAAACGGCTTGACGACATAGCTGTTGACATGTTCCTGATACGCTCGAATACGGTCAGATTCAACATTGGACGTGGTCAGTACCACCACCGGAATCGCACGGGTTTTAGGATCCGATTTGAGCTTCGCCAACACTTCATGGCCTGAGACTCTAGGCAGATTCAGATCAAGCAATATCAAGTTCGGTAAGACACGGTCTGAAAATTCGCCCTCAGCATGCATGTATTTCAAAGCCTGTTCGCCGTCGATTACATGCGAAATGGAGTTTTTAACTTCACATTTTTCAAGACAACGTATCAGCAGCATGGCATGATCTTCGTCATCTTCAACCACTGAACCACTACCGGCTGAAGCCGGTAGGTTAGGGGAAGTTTCGT